>Ga0210396_10000414_pt1 | contig 58094 bp, 79 predicted proteins | sample IncBWH17OmetaG_FD_155466 | JGI IMG/M metagenome (GOLD analysis project Ga0210396, IMG submission 155466) | Forest soil microbial communities from Barre Woods Harvard Forest LTER site, Petersham, Massachusetts, United States - Inc-BW-H-17-O ... | reverse complement strand
AGCAGAGCCCGCTTCCGCTTCACCAGCCGGAGCTATACTGCCCATCATCAACCGCGCCCGACAATGCTTCCGCAGCGAGCGGCGAAATGTAGCTTAACCGATTGTCTCACTCGAGGGGTCCAGTCCAACGTACTGATGTAGGGCCTTGACCGCTGAGTCCCTCAAGGAGACGAACAATGGTTGACAGAGAGAAGGCACTGCGGTTCCTCGACATGATGAACGAGGCCAATGTGAAGCTGGAGATTGAACACAGCAGCTACCCGGATTCCGAGGAGCTTGGCGAATCTTTCGACGATGACTACGACGCCGAAGAAGCCTGGTGCGCTGAAGAGTGCGGCCTGACCACCGATGACGTGCAGTTCATTTTCGACAACCTGGAGCAATTCCAATGAGCAAATGGAACTTGAAATCGCTGGAGAAAGTTTTCCCCTGGCTCCCTCTGATGTGTGATGGCTGCCACACCAACCTGGTAGCCGACTACGGGAATGCAAACCGGCAAAACCCGCTGGACATCATGTGCGGTGTTTGCGAGGCCAAATTCAATAGCTGGTGCGACCGCAAGGAAATCGAAGTCGCCAACACACCGGACTCGGAGTCATTCCTATGAACGACGCCATCACGCCGGAAGAGATTCAGGCCGGTCTGCTGATAAGTCTCGCGGCCCATGGTCAGCGGAGGCGCAAACATCGGCGAAATTAGTTATGACCACATTAGGGTTTCTTCCAGTCGGTCATGTAGCTTAATTCTTCCATGATCTCCCGCAATCTCTGTTGGCGTCGCTCGTGATCATGGAGTGCGATAAAGTCTGGTCTGGGCATTTGTAAAAACGCCAGATTTCGCTTCTGGATTTCCGCGATCTCCCGCCTCAACTCCTTCGACTCGCCCCCAGATGTCCTCCATGATTCGAGATTATAGCGGCACCCTCACCCGGCTTCACTTTCAACCTAGAGTCGGCTGCGCTTTACCTACGGGGCGGTCTTCGCAATTTGGAGCTGACGGGTCGAGGTCTCCCACGCAAACCGGTGCCGGAGAAAGTGCGCACGGTTGCGCAATCACCTGGCCCGCTAGCACCCCAAAGCTAGGTCTCCTGACCATGAGAAAAAATGGCCCGGCTGTGCCCCTTCATGGCACGCGACTGGAGGTGTTGCGCGGAGAATTGGCCGCCCCGTGGCGCATCGCCTTTTATATTCTGAAACCTGAGCAATTTTGAGCAGTCACCAGGTATTCCGCCGTTGTAACTTGTCAGGAGATGTGAAGGAACCATCGACCCACGGTCGTTTTGTTCCTCTGGTGGCGCAGCCGTATATCCATATACTGGAAAGCTATATCATCCACCCGCTGCGCCACATCTACTTTTGGGACGGTGATGCCGGCCATGACACTTAAAAACGCGGCATTGCTGGCGCTCATCGGAACGATTCTGATAACGGCCCTTTTAGTCTGGGATTTCGTCTTCAACGTCCTCAATGTCCTGCGGGGCCTGATTCCTCCGACAATGCTGTTCTCTTCGTTCATTTATGCGTTTGCCTGCTTCAGCGTAGCTGTGTTCTTTTACGTGTTCCACAAAGCAAAGACGTGATCTGGAGAACTTCTCAAAGTCTCAAGCCTTCGCGCGGGGCTCGATTCGGCACGTGTCAAAGGTTTGACAATCGCAGGGCACAAGCCTAGCATTGCGATTGAGCAAACTAGTTCTTGTTACTCTTTCAGGTTCCCTGAACTAAGTCAGCCCATCTGAAGTTTTTTCTCCTTAGGCTCTCAGGAAAGCCGTGTACCCCATGCATCCGAATACGATCCTGAACGAAATTCAGCAACTCTACAACGTGAGTGACCGTCTTGACGCGTTGGCGGGGCAACATCCCCTCGTCTCGGAAGCGCTCATTTCCATCTCGGGAAGCGTTCGTAACGCGGCCACTTTATTGGGTGTGCTGGTCGCGACGAAAATAGCACCCCTCTCCGGATCGGATCCAGCAAGCGCCTGATTGGCTCATCGCCGTCTTGAGATTTTTGTTTTGGGATCTCGGCGCCGAGGCTAGTCGTGGAGAACGATATTTAGAAGTGAACTGTGAACTTGCAGCCCGCTGCCGCCCTCATAGTCAAGAAAACCTAGCTCTCTGAAGCGATTCATGAAAAAACTGACCCGCGACCGGGTGGTGCCTATCATCTCTGCAAGGGTCTCCTGGCTGATCTTGGGGATTACAGTCTGAGGTGCGCCTTCCTTACCGAAATGAGCAAGCAACAGCAGAATCCGGGCCAGTCTCTTTTCGCTGGAATTGAAGAGATGGTCAACCAGATCCTCTTCGTATCGGATGTTCCGGGCCAGCAGATACGCTACGAACAGATCCGAGAACGTGTGTTCCCGGTGGAGGGCCAGCATCATTGCCTTCTTGTCGATGCGCAGAAGTTCGCACTCCGTCATTGCGGTCGCAGAGCCCATGCGTAAAGGCTGTCCGGCCAGACCACCTTCTCCGAAAAACTCTCCCTCACCTAACATGCCGAGGGTTGCTTCCTTGCCAATCTTGGATACGACCGTGAGTCTGACCTTGCCTTTCTGGATGTAGAAGATTGCGTCAGCCGCGTCCCCCTGCGTGAAGATTGTCTGCTTCTTGGGAAAGACCACGACCTTCCTACCCTCGCCGAAAGTGGCAAGGAATTTCTTTGGGTCGAAGTCGCGCTTGTTCTTGGCCGGCACGGTCAGTGCCATGAATGGCTTCTCCTTGCGCGGAACTACACTTTCAGAAATTTTATCAGAACGGTGCGCCATCGAAGATGTTCACTTTTGCTCACAATTGTCAAAACCCGCCCGGCGCACCCAGCCGCACCGGGATCGGAAACTTTCCGCAGCCGAGGCCGTGGAACGTAGCCAGAGCAAACGATAGGCGGAATTATGCCTTTGACAGACTCCCCAACAACTGTTCACTTTTGACCAGTTTTCTGCCTTGGCTGTCGCCTATCATTTCTGCAGACCAGCCTTATCAGCCTTGGAGGAAGTGATGGAAGAGTTCACTGAGTTGATGCAAAGGCTACTTGAAATCCAGAGTGGCGGAAGACGAAGAAGCCCACAGCGGATCGAGGAAGATGCGCGATTAATGGATGGTCTACAGAAGAGCAGCTTAGCAGGAGAGCCCATACAAACGGTGAGGCTTAGCCAAGATAGCGCAGAGCGAGTGCGATTCAAGGCTTAAGTGTTTTACCCTCGAGATTTTGCTTTGCCGGTTTCTCCGGGCCGCTCCACGTGGAGCACGTCCGCCGCGATTAGATCGATACATCCAAGGAGTAGTTCTGCAAAGGAGAATAAGATGAAAAAACTGATAATCATTTCATGCGCGCTGGCGCTGCTGATGTCCGCAGTCGCCGTTGCTCAATACGGAGCGCAGCCGCCGGACAACAGCAAATCCGGCACGACAGTGAAAACTGTTAGTATCACGGGAAAAATAAGCGCTGATGGCACGACGTTCGTGAGCGACAAGGACAGCAAGAGTTGGACGATAAGCAACCCGGACGCGGTAAAAGGTCATGAAGGGCACCACGTCACCCTGCAAGCCCAGGTGGATGCGGAGAAGAGTGAGGTCCACGTCGTGGGGCTCAAGATGGCGAAGGATAGTATGCAAAAGTGAACCACCCGTGACTTTTGTCTCGGGGCCAGCGATCATGCTGGCCCTTCTTATTTGTTCAGCAGGATTTTAGAGGAAGCTGACCTGATCGCCCCCTTTTTCATTTTTCGCCAATGCAGCTTCCACGCTGCAGGAAAGCACCCTCACCTACCGTAGGCCGACACCGAAGAAAGGGCAACTCTGCGGACGGGGCGGCAGAAATGTCGCCCCTTCACGCCACCAGAAAATAAAACCCGCTAGGACAATGAGGGGCAGCATGACACCTGACCGATGCAAAAGAAAGCGCCCCGGACTCATTCGAGTCACGGGACGCTTTCGAACAGCCCTCCCCCAGAACTGCTCACCGACAGCCTAGATGCTCGCATTGAAAGTAGTAAATGGCACGGGCGTGTTAATCTCCGGCACAAATGGGCTAAGCGGTTGCCAGTAGGCTCTCGTGCGCAATCATAGGGGCGAGTTTTGTCGTTCATCCTACATTACGATAGCCGCACCATCCGCCGCATTACGAAAGTAATAATGTAACGAAGTACATCGCGCGCGTAAGAGCTGCGGTGTATCCTCACGGAGTTTTCATCTAAGCCGCTGATTCCCGCACTCGGTTCGTTGGCAACATAACTGCACTATCAATGTCGAGTTCGTTCCTCCCCTGCCTGTCTCCTTCCCCAAGAAATTCTCCCGAGGAGAGTGGCTCGTGTCACAATCCGACCCTAAAATGCGGATGCTCCGTATTCTTGTATGGATCGAAGAAAAACGCTTTCGGGGTTTTGGTTGCTCCGAATGCGCCTGGGTATTCAACGCTTCCGGCTCGCCCACTGGCAAATCCTTTGATGAGATGATGCGGAACTTCGAGTCGCAGCGCGATGCAGAGTTTTCATCGCATGTCTGCGCGGATCATCCAAGGAAATCGCGTTGAGCCAACGAGCTTGCCTTTGGTAATTCGTCTCGACGCCCGGCTACCATCTCGTCGGTATCAATTGCGGAGAATGCCCGATGTCGGCTCCATTCCTACACTCCGCCCGATGGACAACCCCCCACTCGCAAATAGTGGTCCTGCGGGTTCGGTGCGTGATCCGCCAACTCGAATGGCTGCGGACCGGGTTTCGGCGGACGTGCCAACCGCTCGCGAATTCGCAACTTGGCTTTGTGCAGCTGTGACTTCGAGTTTCCTGCGCAGCAACCGAGCATCTCTGCGATCTCTTGATGGTCGTAGCCCTGGACTTCGTGCAGTAAGAAGATTGTCCTATACCCGCGCGGCAGTTCCTTGATCGCGCAGGCCAACGCGACCCGGTCGACACAACCTGCCAGGCGATAATCTTTGGCTCCGTATTCGCGCCGTATGTGGGCGCCGTCGCTGTCGTTGTACGGCTCCTCCAGAGAAACCTGCTTGAGCGACTTCTTGCGAAAATGCATCAGCACCGTGTTGACTGCAATGCGGTGAAGCCATGTCGAAAACGCAGAGGCGCCGCGAAAGGTGGCGATCTTGCGGAACACCTGCAAGAATGCGTCTTGGGCGAGATCTTCCGCTTCCGTGGCATTGTTGGTCATGCGCAAACATACGGAGTAGATCCGTGCTTTGTGGGCGTGAAATAGGGTGGCAAATGCATCGCCATCGCCTTCTTGGGCGCGCTTAATCAGATCGGAATCCGCAGCCGGAGTTTCCGCCACACTGAATGCTGTTACAAGCTTAGGTCCCTTGGCTTTAATCCCGTCATTCATCATTGCTTGTACGGCGTGATTGTCGTCCACGAGCAAAACTCTGTGTCCAGCCCCTGGTTCTGTCTTAGTCGTAGAGCACCGCCTAGTCACGAACCGTGTCAGATTATGCTCTGATGTTTTCTCAAAACTGTGCAATTTTGAACAGTCGTGCCATTTTGGGCAATGTATTATCCGAAATGTTCGACAGAGCGGTCATGGGTTAGTGTCGACTGACAGTATCGACGTTCGGACCCTCACGACTGCTCTACTTTCTGTACCCGGAGTGCAGGTTTCAGGCCGAACCTCCCCTGGGGTTCGGCTTTTTACGTGCTCAACCGACCTCCCGTCCGACACTGACAGCGCCAAGCAGAGCCCTCCACTCGAAAGGCAGATCGTACGTCTTAGTGGAAGGATGTGAGGGCTAGTCGCGGAGAACCAGGTTAAGCAGCGAACTGTGGACCTGCAAACGGCCCGTTGTAATGGATGAAACCCAGCTTCCTGAACTGGTTCATGCAAAAGCTGACTCGCGACCGGTTGGTGCCGATCAATCTCGGCCAGGTTTCCTGACTGATCTTACGAACCACGCTTTGCCGCATACTCTCCTTGCCAAAATGAGCCAGTAATAAAGGCACATGGGCCAACCTTTTTTCACAGGAGTTGACCAATTGCTCCACTAACTCCTCCTCATAGCGGATATTCCGCGCCAGCAAATACGCCACGAACATATCGGAAAACCCTTGTTCGCCGAAGTGCCTCCATTCATTTCAGTCCCAGCACTCTTGCGCGTCCTCCCTTGTGCTTTCGCTGCGAATTCGTTATGAGCGTTTTTGATCAGACATAAAAGTCCCGAGATGAGAAAGTTCATTACGGAACCATTTGCCAGCGATTCGAGTGTGCAGTACGTCTCGTGCGGAAAATGGGCCTCTCCATCTACGCAACCCGCAGCGGTAGAGCACCACCGGGCAAGCCAAGGATGAACCGGCAAGAGGAAGCAGAATGCGTATCATCTCCCCCATTCGTTCGTTGCTATTCGCGCTCGTAATGCTGGCCGTGTCGGCTGCAGCGTTCGCGCAATTCGGTGTATCCGTTTCAGTTGGCCCGCCCGCGCTGCCTGTGTACGAGCAGCCGCCCGTCCCCGCCCAGGGTTATCTCTGGACACCTGGCTACTGGGCTTACAGCGACGGCGGTTACTTCTTTGTGCCAGGTACCTGGGTTATGGCTCCGCAACCCGGCTTCCTCTGGACTCCAGGCTATTGGGGCTGGGGCGGGGGCGGATTTGCTTTCAATGAAGGTTACTGGGGTCCGCGAGTCGGCTTCTATGGCGGGATCAATTATGGTTTCGGTTACGGCGGTGAAGGTTATCAAGGTGGCCGCTGGAACAACGGACAGTTCCAATACAACACTGCGGTCAACAACGTGAATGTCACCAACATTCACAACACTTACAACACCACGGTGACCAACAATACGACAGTGAACCGCGTCAGCTATAACGGTGGCGCAGGTGGGATCAACGCGCGTCCGACCGCTCAAGATGAGGCCGCGGCCCACGAGAAGCATATCGCCCCGGTAGCTGCTCAAACGCAACAAATGGCCGCTGCCCGCACCAACCCAGAACAACGAGCTTCGGCGAACCAAGGGAAGCCGCCAGTCGCTGCGACATCTAAACCGGGAGAGTTTACCGGCAAGGGTACGGTAGCAGCCAAGGAGGCGGGCGCTCCTTACAAGGCCACCGAGAACAAGGCAGCTGAAAGTAAAGCCACCGAGAACAAAGCGGCCGAAAACAAGGCAGCTGAAAGTAAAGCCACCGAGAACAAAGCGGCCGAGAACAAGGCAGCCGAAAGTAAGGCTACCGAGAACAAAGCGGCTGCGAACAAGGCAGGTGAAAGTAAAGCTACCGAGAACAAAGCGGCCGAAACCAAGGCAGCTGAAAGTAAAGCCACCGAGAACAAAGCGGATGCGAACAAGGCAGGTGAAAGTAAAGCTACCGAGAACAAAGCGGCCGAAACCAAGGCAGCTGAAAGTAAAGCCACCGAGAACAAAGCGGCTGCGAACAAGGCAGCTGAAAGTAAAGCTACCGAGAACAAAGCGGCTGCGAACAAGGCAGCTGCGAGCACGGCAAAGCCTGAACGCAAGCCTAGTCCACAGACCGCCAAGGCGACTACGCCAAAACCTGAGAATGCAACGCATGCAAAGGCTGCGCCTGAGAAAGCAGCGGCGCGCCCTGAGAACACACCTCGTCCGGCTGTGAGCGCGGCAAAACCTGAAAGCAAGCCTAGTCCCGAGACCGCTAAGGTGGCTACACCAAAACCACAGAATGCAACGCACGCAAAGGCTGCTCCCAAGAAGGCAGCTCCCAGTCCAGAGAACAAGCCTGGTGCGATAGCGGCGGCTCGACCCGAGAATGCGCCACATCCGCAAGCCCAGGCGCATCAGGAGCCTGCTCCCAAAACCCAGGCTGCGGTCCACCCAGAGAGCGCTCCCAAGCCAGCGAAAGAAGAGGCCCATCCAGAAGAACGGCGACAACAGTAGCAAACCCGACTGCTTCCACGAGACGGCTCGTAGCACATGCTGCGAGCCGCTTTCTTGCGTTCCGGGGTTGCGTTTACCTCCTAACTTCAGGTTCCTACGATTAGCGCAATGCCAAACGCATCGCTTTCCCCTGGCGCTCAAGTTGATCTGCAAGATTGCTGGATGTTCTTTGGGAAACTCCCCAAGATAGCCGCTGACTGTTCGTACTTGTCAGGTGTGGAACGCATCCGAACAAGGATGTGTTTACCTGATGGTAGACGGACGGTTTCAGGTTCCCGGACATCCATTCGCAGGCAAGCTATCTCACCGGACGACCACATCGTGCTGATCTTAATGTACCGTCGAAGATCCTTTAAGGACGTAAGAGAAAGACGAACCCCGCCAAAATCAGTGCTGCTGTTTCCAGGACATTTCGAACGACTCTAAACCGACATTTGGAAGTGGGCTATCGTTTACGCGTTCGTTTTCATCCTTGTCGCTCTGCGAGAAGAGTTCCGCGCCCACGGGTATGGGTTATTCACTCTCTTGGCGGGCATCGGCTTCCCGCCAGCCGCAATTCTCTCGGCGGCGTTTTCGGCTGCTCTGACCACGGGAACTCTAACGAGGATTGGATTGTTTGACACCGGCGCGTTTGGATTGGCACGTCGGGAAGGTTGAGTTTCGATGACGTTCGCGTGAAATAAGGGTCCCGCCAATCCAGGCCGGGACCCAGATGGAAGGATATAGGAAGCCCGACGCTGGCCGCCCTGGTCCTGCTGCTTCTGATTACGGTCTTGCGCAGGGTTCTTCTTTGAAAGGTCGTCATGGTGTTGTTGCGGTTGTCCGAACTGTTGACCTGATTGCCCGGGATTTCTGGTCCTGATCCTTTTTTATATCGTCTGCCATGTAATTCTCCTTTGAGCGCCGCGCTATGAAGTGCGACGGCTGAATTGCGATGAAGGTTCAGTTGCACAAGAGGCCCGTGACAGTTGGCCTGAAGTGCGGCATCTATTGAGAACTTCGCGAGCACATATACGCCCACAGTAGGGCAATTTCGATCTGATCCGCGACTTGATCTTGGCCCTCCACGCAACAGCTTTTGCTTCTATTGCAGGCTTCTCTTCGGCTGTTCGCACCGGTCCCTTGAGAGTAGCCACTCCGTTCTGCACGACGATCTTGACTGTCGTGAGCGAAGCTTGACAGCGAGTCGTCGGCCACGATGCCGCACCGAATGCTGGCGGTCAGTTGAAGATCACTCTTACCATTCCCTAATGCTGGTCCGCCGCGGTCGCAGGCACCGCATGGTCGGGCTGATTGTTCGCTGCATTGTCCGGCGCGGCGTTTCCCGAAGTATTCTGGGAAGTCGCGGCGGCTGTGGGTTGGCCGTTCCGTGGTGTCATCGGCTGCTGACCCTTAGCGGGAACAACAACTGGCGGAACTCCTTTGCCGGAGAAATGCTGGAGCTGTGCCAGGAACGGTCCTGCCGTAGCTGGCCGTTTCACCGTGCCCGTCAGGATTTCCTCGTTGGCCAGCGGCTTACCGTAAAGCTTCGCGTTCTCGTCCTGATCCTGACGGAGGGTGGCGCCCTCCAGGGACAAACCGGCGAAGACACCATGGGATCTCGACCAAGACAGGATTTCTGCCGTCATCAAAACGTCGGTGTTAGCACTGGTGTTGCGTCCGACGGGCCCGGCGGCGGCGGCGGCTTCGCCGCCAAGCGTGAATTTATCCGACAACAGTTTTTTCATGCCGCCCTCGTTGAGCACCAGCATGATGACATCGGTGGAGGACCCGCCGAGTTGAAGGCCAACGCTGCCCCCCTCGATTCTGACGGCAGCTGGCGGGCTCCATCCTTTCCTGGTCACGCAAGACGCGTAACCACGGCCATACTTTCCGCCGCCGATAAAGGCCACCTTCTTTAACCCAGGCACAACAATCACGCACCGGGCTTTCCGAAGCAGATCCTGCGGAATGCCCTCGTCCGACGCCTGGGACATCTCGTGGAGAACAGTTGTGGAGTCGGAGAGGCGCTGCTCATAGGTTTCTGCGGATGCCATCACTGCTACCGCGATCAAGAATGTAACGATCTTCGTTTTCATAGTGAGCCTCACTAAATCAAATGTGTCGTGCAGTTGCTTAAAAGGGGACTCGTAAGAATCCCGATTTCGAATCTCAGGCTGAATGACGCTCTTCGAATTCCTCGATCTTGTCTTTCACCTTCTTCTTGGCGTCGTCGATGGACTGGCTGATTTTGCCTCGGGTCCGGTCGGCTTTTTCCGCGGCGGCTTCCTTGCGCGATTCCTGGACCTGCCGCGCCGCACCCTTCGCATTTCCCCAGGTCTCCTTGACGGCACCCTTCGCTTGGTCGATGACTCCCTTGTTGGCGAGTTTTTCGTCGCCGACGGCTTCTCCGACGCCTTGCTTGACCTTTCCAACAGCCTGGTCAATTTTTCCAGTAACCTGATCCTTATTCATGGGTCCCTCTCTTTCACGATTGAGTGCAGTTACAGTTCGGTGAATATACCCGGCGAATCGCCCAAGAATCTCCTTCGCTCGCCTGAACGATGTACCCTGTCGATGAACGGCCCTTGAGCCATCCCGCTCTTCAAACTAGTCAGCTTGTAAGCTGATTCCTGTCTTTGGCACCAAGGAAGCGCCCGACCTTGGCAATAGGGGGATACGCTCAAAAAAAAACGCATCCTCGGTCTCGCATCAGGCCGGATAGAGTAAATGTGGCGAAGTGGTTGGATGAGCCTGAACAAAACTACACCGATGAAATGGTTGGTGACTGGTCAAAATTGCTCACGTTGGAGCGAGCGGTCGTCGCCGAACAGCAGACCCGGACTAGGGCATGTTGACGATCTTTCGGAACTCAATTGTCCCGTCGCCGGCAGAAGGAGGTTCTTCTCCAGGCAATTCGGCTGTAATCCGCAGCGCCTCTATTTCCTGTTTGACTCTCAGTATGTCCCGCTCTTTCATCCGGAGAACTTCGAATGGATCCTTCATGGCTAGGGTTTCTTCGACAAATATCAACATCGCAATCGGTCAGCTATCGAGTCTAAGATTGTGGATTGGAGTGCAACTCAATCGTGCTGCCAGAGTGTGTTCCAGTACTCGGCGAACTAAGTCAACTCACTCAACTAACTGTCGAGATTCTTCCACTCGAATCGGCTTTCCCCACAAAACCGCGCCATTCAAATGTGCGATCGCCTTCTTGGCTTCGAGGTCGTTGGTCATTCCCACAACCGCGAACCCGCGTGAATATCGGGTTTGGGGATCAGTCACTATTTCCACTCGGTCGACTGACCCGTAGGTTTGAAACAACCTACGAAGCTCATCGGGTGTCCGGTTCGAGGCCAGATTTCCAACAAATAGATTTGTCATAAACCGTTTCTGGTAATGACTTCGGGTGTCGCCGGAACGCTAGAGCCCGACCGGGAAGGCGGTATTGAACCGCCTCCCGTGCGAGAAGTTCGCATTTACGCGGCTACGCGGAGGTCGAGCTTGTGGAGGGTCGAGGTGACAACGTCAGAGGTCTGAACCTTCGGCGTTCCCTCGATAAATCTTGCCATCGTCTTCAACACTTGGGGATAGGCATTGGTGTTGTAGGCTTCGGCATCGGTTTTGTTTTCCCACAGACTGATTGCAGTCACATCAACTCCGTCGGTTCCAGCGAATGTGATTTCGTCCTTGAAACCCTTTTGTTTACGAAGCAAAGGGAGGACATCGGTTTCAAATGTTCGTGTGAAATCGGAAAGAGTATTGGATTTCAGATGAATCGAGACATGGCGTGAAAACATGGCAACCTCCTTAGGTTGGGGTTGCTAAGAAAGAAAACTTCAGATGGGCTGACTTAGTTCAGAGAACCTGAAATGAGGAGAAGGTGGTAACCACCTCAACTACAACCCTTGCATTTAAGTGGCCCTCTGCATTAACCGCGCAACTTGTTGTTTCGATACGACACCTAGAGAATCCGCCGGCGCAGTGTCTGGGTGCCGCCCGTGTACCTTTGGCGGAAAGCAGGCACAAACGGACATGGTCGAGGAGTTGCTCAAGGGGGAGCCGCCTTGCACGACAAATCCGGCTCACACAAATACGGCTCACACAAATACGGCAGTAAGCACTTCGGGCGATCCTTCCCGCCTATAAAAGAAATCGCCAGCGCATCCGGCACCTTGAAACCATGGCAATCCAGTGCGCCGGCATATGCACGAGGTGCGCGCCGTAAATCAGGCCGCCGATTGTAATTGCAAGCCCAATTGCGTAAAGTCCAAACGAAATAGAATCCCCTTCTCAACTCAGTCGTGGCTTTTTACACCCCGCGGACCACGATCGATTTGCGGGAGTGCAACCCGTCACACGGGCCGGCCTCCGTTCTCCGTGCCCGGTCAACTCCGCAATTCCTACTGTGATGAACTCGCTTTCTGATCCTTAACCTGTAGGTCATTCACCACCTGCTTCACGTTAGGCACGTTCGTGGCCACCTTCTCTGCATTGTCGCGCTTGTCCTGCGAGTTGACTTCCCCGCTCAGCGTGACTACGGCGCTCTTCACTTCGTATTTCACGTTATCGTGCATCTTGTTCTGGATCAGCGCGGCATCCAGATTCTCCTCGATGCCCTTGTCCAGATCAGAGTTCACCGCCTTCGCGTCTTCTTCTACACCCACTGGAATTACGGCGATCTCATCCGCCACAACCTGCGCACCCGCCATGGACTTAGCAAGCGATTCGGCCTGTGACTTGGCGTTCTCACTGGTGACGCTCCCGCCCAGAGTCACTACACCCTTGTCACGATCGTCCTTGACGGAGACGTTCTTGAACCCGGCCTGACCGAGCGAGTTACGGATGTTGTCAGAAACATCAGGTGAGTTTGCCGAAGCCCCAGAGCATCCCAGCGTGGCCCCGATGGCCAGAAGGGTGAGCGAGGCAAGCAACAATTTAATCGTATTCATATTTTTCCTTTGAGCAGATCCAGATTGAGTCCGGCAGAATGACCAAATCTGCGGAGACATCCTCTAACTTCGCTCATTTGCATCCGCAATGCTGTGCAGTACCGCTCACTTTGTAAACAAGCGCTTCCTAGCGCATCTCAGGAACGTTCGTTTCGGCCGGATGCCATAGCTTTAATTTACAAGACGATCAATTCTGACCAGTTTTATGAAGTCGGGCATCTGATAATGACGACTCACGAGCTTCCGACGCCCGAGGAAGCTTGCTGAAACCAATTCCATTTGTAGACATTCCTGATGCACGGAGGTTTTGATGAATCTAAATCTGATGGATCCGAAGTTTATTATGCTCGCCGGCGTGGTGATTCTGGTTATCGCAGTGCTGGCTTGGATGTACATGCGAAAACGCAGGGGTACGACTGCAGACCTGCGACAAAGATTTGGCCCCGAATACGAGCGGGCGGTGCTGAAGCATGGGTCGGAACGAAAAGCGGAAGCGAAATTAGTCGATCGCGAGAAGAGGGTTGAAAAGCTCAACCTTCGTGATCTTGATCTGATGGAACACGAACGCTTCTTGAAACGGTGGGAGTCCGTACAGTCTCGCTTTGTCGACTCCCCCAGAGGGGCGGTCACGGAAGCCGATGACCTGGTGTCGTCCGTAATGAAAACTCGCGGCTATCCCGTATCCGATTTCGATCAACGTGCGGCCGACATTTCTGTTGACCATCCCCGGGTGGTTGAGAACTACCCTTCTGCACATGAGATTGCACTGCGGGTTGGGAAAGACGGGGCAACCACCGAAGATCTAAGAGCGGCGATGATTCACTACCGCTCTCTATTTGAGGAACTGGTGCAAGTACCAACGGTTGTGGAAAGGGAAGGGGTGGCGTAATGGCTGAACGACTCAAGACAAGAGAAGCGGAACTTACGACGGCCGACCTGGCGAGTTACGGCATTCCGCCAAAGCAGCCCGAAGGACCCAAGCTGGTGAAAGGCCAAGAGCCGGAGACTCCGGATAAAGCGGCTGCAGACTCAAAGCCCATGCCCTTGTGTTCTGAATAGGAGATGGGCGCGTTCCGATCGCAGTGGAGCAGATACAGACTGGTTTCTTCGACGAGCCGCGCCGGACGATCGAACACGCAGACGAGTTGGTAGCTGCGGTGATGCAGGGGCTCGCGGAAGGCTTCGCCAACGAGCGAGCGGGATTGGAAAAGCAGTGGGACCGCGGTGACAATGCGTTCACTGAGGACCTGCTGGTTGCCCTGCAGCGCTACGGTTCCTTGTTTGACAGGTTGCTGAAACTGTAGGGACGAACATGCTTTCGACAGCGCGTGCCACTACGCTATCTCAAAGGACGTATCACGCTGGCTCGCACAAGACGAGGGAGGGTTGTGAAGATGGGAGACCCAAGTATATGAAGAAGCTCACACTCGACAATCCGTGCGATTTCGTAGGGAGATTCTTCTTCAGCTTCAAGAATGACGAACTGCAATGGCAAGGACAGATTATCAGCAAGGTCAGCGAAGGCGTCTTCCTCGTGCAACTGCACGAATGGACGACTGGAGAATCGAGTTCTCAGGTCCTCTTCTCAGTGCCGGACATGATGGGTTGGAAGTTCTACGACACCGCAGAGGACTGGCGCTCTGCGTTGATTGAATACGAGTCCAACAAAGCCGCCGCAGTGCGCTCACTTCTACGCAGCACGGACTAAGGCATCCAATCTCTGAATCTGACTGCCATCCGATCATCCACCGCATCTTTCACCACTACGAGAACTGACGCGCGGCCTGATCGATCGCACGCAACTGGCGGCAGGCGTCATCGGAGTCAACGCCGTTACCCTTCGCCAACCGCTCAGCCATATCGCGCAGCAAGCAGACAATGCGCCCAGCACGCCAATCGCCTCCGTTTGCTCCCGTATTCATCGCGAAGGTGTTGTCTGTCTTACGCATTCGCTACCCTGTCGACGCGGGGTTTATAGAGCGCGCACAATAAGCACAATCAACAGAATCACGACAAGTGTTCCAACCAAACCGTAACCTAACATAATCCCTCCTAGTCGAAAAATAAGCGACCTAACCAAGTATGCTGAAAGATGATGAGTTTTTGCTGGTCAGTTTTGCTCACAGCTGCTGATTTGAGGGACTGGCCTTAACCTGCCTGATGCTTTTACCAATCGATTTGAGACTCAGAGAATTTTCATCGGTGGCGCAATGGCTGAGAAGCATGTGAACTTGGCAGTGGTAAGATTACGATTTCGTATCTAACTCGACGTTGATAATATTGTCCACGTAGCCAAACCCAGTAGAGTGGGGGCTTCGACCGTCTCTTGGCCGTCTCTCGTATGGTCAACCTTTTTGAGAATCGGGTCTTATGAATGTCCTGCTGCTTTCCATGCCGGATTCCTTCGAACACATGCCACCGGTCGCTATCCGTATGCCCAATGGCGCGCTCACATCACTGGCGGGCAACGTTGATCCGCACCACCGCGTGGCCGTTGCTGATTTGATCTTGGTTCAACGCCAGGTTCGTGACACTGTGACCCGGCTTGTCCGCGAGCTCCATCCGGAAGTTGTCGGACTCTCCGTCATGACCTTCCAGCGCCGTACCGCCGTTCGCATTATAGAACTGGTGCGCGCTCTCCGGCCGGGAGTGAAGATCGTGGTGGGCGGGTACGACCCCAGCCTTGCCCCCGAAGCTTACGAGGAAATGGACGTCGATTATCTGGTGCGCAGTGAGGGGGAAGTGACGTTCCGCGAATTATTGCGCGCAGTCGAGCAGGGATCCGGTTTCGACCGGATCCGCGGCCTCTCCTACCGAAACGGCGAGAGCTGGGTGCACAACCCCGACCGTTCGCCGCATCGGCTAGAAGACTGTGAAATCCGCCCGCCGAACCGCGATGCGCGGGTGCTCAAGGGATATACGTTGCTCGGCCGGCAGGTGGACGTAATCGAGACCTCTCGCGGCTGTACCTACGATTGCAGCTTCTGTTCCATCATCGAGATGAGGGGGCGCAATTTCCATACCTACTCCTTCGACCGCGTGTTGGCGGACATTCGCGACGCCCGCGAGCACGGCGCTCGAACCATTTTCATGGTCGACGACAACATTACGCTGAATGTGCGACGCTTCGAGGCGTTGTGCGAGGCCGTCATTGCCGCCGGGCTGCACAAGTTGGATTTCTTCGTGCAGGCCATGACCTCCGCCATCGCGAACCACGGCGAAACGCTCCCCCCGCTGATGCGACGAGCCGGATTCCGCTATGTTTTCCTCGGCATCGAGAATGTTTTGGAGGGCGATCTGGAATTTCTGCGGGCTTCCGCTAAGAACACTACGCGCACGAACGGCCAAAGCACAGGAAACGCCACTCTCAAAGCCATCGACTACCTGCGCCGCAACCAGATGTATGTGGTCGGAGGACTGATCGTTGGCAGCCCCGCCGACACACGCGAGTCTATCGAAGCCAACCTCGAATTTGCCCGCCGGTACGTGGACTGGCCCTACATTCAACACCCAACACCATACCCGCGTACGCCAATGACGAAAGCTTTCAGAGATCAAGGGTTGATCATGAATGATCAGTTGGAGGAATATGACGGCACTACGGCCGTGGTACGCACTGAGCATCTGCCGGCCGAGGAAGTGGAATTCATGCGTTGGAAGGCCGAGCGTTGGATGAAGCTTCACCACTTACCGATTGCCCTTAGGCATGACCCAAGGTTCGTCCTGTTCCAGGGATGGAAGATGTTCGCCCACACCTTTCGGGGAAGCTCGATCCGCTCAGTGCTTGGACTGGAAAGCGAGAAGAAAGTGTTTGAGAGGTATCGAGCGATTCGGCGGACCGAGCGCGAATACCTCTGAGTCGGATGCGAAACCGTTCTCCGCATTCCCCTTGGTTTGCTCGGGCATCATCAGTCCACTCAGTTCGAGGGGGCCGACGTTGTTATGAAATCGCTCTTCCACAATGGTTACGTAAGACTTGCCCTGATAAATTCTCGGGGGTGTGCGGGCTGATGATCAGAATGGAATCGAACAGGTCGTCTGTGATTTTTAGGTGATGCGCCACAGTGAGAGACCTCGGCACGCTCGGAGTCGACAATTCTTCCCCCAGCTTTATCATTGACACTGGCGATATTATTGGCGTAGCGGACCTAACCGGTTCCAGGCACCAGAATCCCCATGCCATTTTGTTGAGGAACCGTAAAAGGAACGTTGAAAAGTCCGACCTGGGCGCCCTGAAGGGTGATTCTTATAGTCCGCGCGTGCAGGGTAAATGCGGGCGGTCAGGTCATCCGAAACTCGGAGTGTGAACACTCTGCGGGAAGCGGAAGACAATTCCGCCATCGTCTGCAACAGCAATCTTGACTCACAGAAGGAACCTGGACCGGACGTGACGAAACCTGCATATAGATCAAAGACCCACTATCTCAAGCCAAACTCACCATCGTACTGTCGGATAATCCCGTAGCACTCGCAGGCGGAGTCTTCAAGTTGCTTGCGGTTCACAATCTTCACTGCGCCACGGGTGTACTCAATGAGCTTCTTCCTCTGCAAAACACCAGCCGCCAAGCTCACAGTAGGTCTATCTGTCCCTAGCATCGTTGCGAGAAAATCATGAGTGATGGGCAGCGACCCTGAATCCACTCTATCCTGAGTCATTAGCAGCCACCGTGCAAGGCGCTGCTCAATATCGTGCAGCCGATTACACGCGGCTGTTTGTGCAACCTGCATGCTTCGAATTACTGCATAGCGGCTCAAGACCAATTGAAGGCGTGGAGCAGATTCCAAAATGTTTTGCAACGCTCCGACCTCGACCCGAAACCCATCCCCCGTGATTTGTACCACCGCTTGAAGCGGGGCCCTGCGCAGGCCAACGGCAGCGGGTGTTCCTGTGAAACCCTCATTTCCAACTATGCCGGCTTCAGCGGTCTTTCCACTTTTCATCACGACTACAAGAGAAATCAAACCTCGGTTCGGGAAATACGCAAATTGCAGCTTTCCACCCGCCTCGTGGAGGACTAAATGGTTTGGCAAGTTGACGTATTCGAGATAAGGACGAAGTGAGGTAAAGTCGCTATCGGCGATCCATAGAAGTATTTTGTTGCTGACTCGCTTCCCTGCGCTATTCGTCCGCTCGCTAGGCTGGGAATGAACTCGCCCACTATGGGGTGCGAGACGGGAAGTCTGGTCGGGCATGGTGAACCCTCTCCCTATCAACGCTACGCTGGACATGACCCTGATACTGAGCAATACTGACCGCACCGAACGTGACCAACAGGCCAACAAGTACAGAGTTTCCGCTAATTCATAGGGAGGCCCCCAAAATCGCCCGTGGGCTAGAAGAGCAATCCGTGTCTGTAGGATACCCAACAGACCAGCCAAATCAGAGCACGTAAACTCCGCTCGTTCCTTTATGGATCTTCCACTACGCTCAGACTGCGTGACGGTTTTCAGCTGTAAGGAGGCAGTACGCCACGCGAAAGGAGAACGATGCGTCGTTTGACGGCAAGCACGCACTAGGCATGTGGCCAGATAACGTCGGACTCAACGACCCGAGCGAGTCGTGAATCGGGAACTGGTATGGATTGAACAAGAGCGCTCTCGAGGTTGGGGTTGCTCCGAATGCGGCTGGGTCTTCAAGGCTACTGGCGCGCTGGCCGGCAAATCCCTCGATGAGATGATGCGGAACTTTGAGTTACTGCGCGACAATGAATTTATATTGCATGTTTGCGCCGATCATCCAAGAGCTAAGAGCACAAAGAGCAAGAAGAGTGAATAATTCAAACTGCCGTACCATCCCAGCGCGGACGTCAATATGTGCCCTGTTCATTGGGGCAGACGCCGAGATTCTCGAACGATCGCGAAGTTTATCAACGCAGCCAGGCAACATTGAAAAAAAGCAGGGAGCCATTACTCGGGCACTGCACATCTTGAGCTTGCTGCGTGAGACTAGGCAAAAGCAGTAACATCGCGCTATTGCTGCCGGAAAGAGATCCACTCCCACTATACAAGGAAGGAATCCAACTCCCAGAAGCCGTACGTTGTACGCAAACGCGCGGCTGGTGAAAACCCGAACTCCTCAGACTTTTCTATCGTGCTCAGACCGGCTTGGGACCTTTGGTCGCAACCAGCACCTCCAACAAAGTGGCAGCGTTGCGAACGCTTCCTGCGATAGTCAGGAGTGGTTCTGACACGAGCGGATGTTGATCCGCGAGTGCCTCAAGACGCATGGTGACGTTTTGGAGTTGATCGACTTCGCGCAAGATCGCTTGAAAAGGCACAAGTACACCGCCCTCTCGGTGAAACCTAATGTGAGAGAACTTCAGATGGACTGGCTTAGTCAGAAGACCTGAATGAGGTGAAGGTGATAACCACCTCGTTCCCACTGTAACACGCCAAAACGTGATTTCTTGCCTCAAATTTACTGCGATCGATTCGCGCTCGTGACATTATGTGACTATGGGTTAAAGAGAAAGCCAGGAAACAATCGGCCAAAGCAACACTCGCCAAAGTCATCAAGGAAATGGCGAAAGCCAAGAGCGGCTGGGTCTGCAGAAGAGCATAGCCGAATCTTTCGGAATAAAGTTCTAGTCGTGTAGCACGATGTTGAGAAGTGAACTGTGGACTTGCAATGCATTACCGCCGTGATAATCAATGAATCCCAACTTCCTAAACCTGTTCATGAAAAAACTGACCCGCGACCGGGTCGTGCCGATCATCTCGGCGAGGGTCTCCTGACTGACCGTGGGGATTACAGTCTCCGGCGTGCCTTCCTTGCCGAAATGAGCAAGCAACAGCAGAATCCGAGCCAGTCTCTTTTCGCTGGAATTGAAAAGTTGGTCAACCAAATCCGCTTCGTACCGGATGTTCCGCGCCAATAAATAAGCGACGAACATATCGGAAAATTCGTGTTCCCGATGAAGCGCTTTCATCATGGCCTTCTTATCGATTCTCAGAACTGCGCAATCCGTCATTGCGGTCGCTGCGCCCATGCGGAGAGCTTGCCCCGCAAGCGAACCTTCCCCGAAAAAGTCTCTGTCGCCTAATATGCCGATCGTTGCTTCCTTACCAGTCTTCGAGACCACAGTGAGTCTTACCTTGCCCGTCTGGATATAAAACACCGCATCAGCGGGATCGCCTTGAACGAAGATCGTTTGTTTCTTCGGGAAAAGTACAAACTTCCTGCCTTCCCCTATCGTGCTAAGAAACTGATGGGGGTCGAAGTCGGGCCTGTTTTTCGTCGCTGCAACCGGAGTCATGGTTTGCCCTTGGTTAGGAATCTCGTAGAACACCGAGTCGCACTTACACGGTGCGCTTGCGCCTCCTGCGATTAGTAATTTCCATCACTGCCGTGAAGTGAGACGGATGCGTTAGGACCGGATAATTTTATGAAAGGTGGTATATAAGGCTGGACCGATACACCGTATTGTTTCACTGTTCATCACGCAAGTCAAAACTAAAATCACAGTCAATCTGGCACGGTTAGTGACACGGGCGGTCCAACGGATGGGATAGACTTTGTGTTAGTAAACCCTTCAAAATTTGCTCGTTCGCATCCGCATGAATATTCGCTTTTTGGATCGAGAATTCCGGCGTTAGGAGTGTGTAGTTTTCTAACAAGAGTCCGACCGGGACTTCTGGTCAAAGAGTGAAATCGCGATTGTGCGCCGACAACGAGGGCTCTCGTTCGAAGGCGTGCTGATAAGCACTAGCTGGCGAATCGCTCTCAGCGAAGATGCCGGATTGGACATCACCTTCACCGCTTCCTTCGTTTGGTTTTATTTCGCGAAGTGAGCGAAGTTGACCACTTTTTGGGACGCATATTCGCTACTGTTCCTTTGTTCTCGAAACTCGAAATCCATTCAGCGGTTAGTGTCGAAATGCATAGCTTCGAACAAACGGACGGCGATAACCCCATTTCAAACCTGGTTCAGGGCACTGATGGGAATTTCTACGGTACCGCGTCCTATGGTGGGAAGTATTCCAACTTTGGCACTGTCTTCAAAATCACCCCCAGTGGCAAATTCACGACGGTGCAGAACTTTGACAGCACGGACGGCTCCTATCCCTACGCGGGGCTTATTCAGGCGACGAATGGGAAATTTTACGGGGCAACCTTCGCTGGCGGCACCAGCACTGCCTGCTCGTATGGCTGTGGCACGGTCTTCAGCCTATCCGTGGGTCTAGGGCCGTTTGTAGAAACGCTGCCGAACTCTGGCAAGGTAGGTGCGGCCATTAGAATCCTGGGAACCGATCTGACGGGCGCAACCAGCGTCAGCTTCAACGGCACGGCAGCGAAGTTTAAGGTCATCTCGAATTCGGAAATCGAGACGAACGTACCGTCAGGCGCGACCACCGGCACGGTCGAAGTGACGACCAAGAACACGCTTAAGAGCAACGTGGTGTTCCGGGTGACGAAGTAATACCTTGAGCCGTTCGCAATCAAAGAATAGAGGCCCCGATCTCTGGGCGGCTTTTCTTTCGCATCACGCGCCCACGGGTTTTTGTGACCGGTAAGCGTCGATAAGAGGCGGATTACACGTTTTGACCGCCGGGTCACTAAGTGTAACCGAGATTTTACGACCGGAACCGGTTCGTTCAGTTCCATGAGGGTATTTCCCCACGAACGAAGGTGCGGTCTTGCATGGCGATGGGCGCATTTGTTATCCATGTCCAGTTAATGAAAGAAATCACGAAAAATGCGTCCGTGGGATTGAGCAGATTCATTCAACTTGGATCGAGTTCGAGGTCGCTGGACAAGGTCAGAGTTTGACGGCGCTGTGCGCTGATGACATTGAGTTGTGGCCGCCTGACGCGCATCCTCTAATTGGACGCGCAGCGGTTTCGGCGGAGATGGCGCGAGCGACGAAAATTCACTGCATTGAGATTACCGATCGTCGTATTCGAGGTTCAAACGAAATTGCTTACTTGACGGCCAGCTACAAAACCACATTTTCCTCAGCGGAAAACTCCACTCCTAGGCGATCCGTCGGAAACCATCTGAGGATCATGCGAAAGCAGGGCGGTACGTGGGTCATTTCCGTCGTGACCTGGTCACTAAGGGTTCCATAAGATCGGCCACCCAAAGGGCTCACAACTCCGGTCAATGCATTATGAAAGAGTGCCCTGATTGAGAGGATGGGATGAAATGGCGCCGCCTCCGCTCTGCTACGCTGTGCAGGGCTTCGCTTCGTTTTCATTGATCGTTGTGGCGCTGGGCGCCATCTAGAACTCATCCATCTGATAACGTCAGTTGGCAATTCTTGTACAAGCGGGTCAGGCATTGTTGAAGATCACAACTCTGCGATTGCAGCCTCGCGTACTCAGCCTGGTTTGCTTCAGGATGGGAATGTCGGGGTCGGCGTCTTTCCAAAGCGTGAGGAAATCTTGGTATGCGGCGAGCGCCCTCACTCGTGCCGCTTCTGCGTCTGCTCCCTGCGAAGTTCTCGCCTGCAAGGCGTTGGCACGCGCCACGCCCAGATTCGCCAAAGCTCCCGTCCAGCAATCCAGACGATGCCGCTGTGGTCGATGATGTCCTGAAACTCGGCGGCGGTAGCACTGCCCTGTCCGGCTGCCAAGAATGCCTCGCCGCACACGTGCGTCGGATAGAGGCAGGAGATATCGATCACGAACTGAATTTGCCCCAACTCGATGGATGAAGCAGCTTGCAAGGTAGTCAGCGCGGAAGTCGGGCCTGAATCGCAGGCAGCCAGAGCGACTGCATCTGAGGGGCCAGCGGAAATCGTTTCCTCAAGTCTTGCGCCTTATCGCTCGGCTCGTGCCGTAGCGCCAGCCATGGCGAATGCAAGCGCAGCTTCGCTCTCGACAACCTTTCGTTCCTAGGCCTTTTCAAACATCCGCCGAGCTTCGTCGAAACGCTGCCAGGAAACTGCTTATTGAGAATAAATTGCCTCAGTTCCGAGAGAAAGCCATACCGTCGCCATTCCCAAAACTGACGGTATCACAGGGCGGACCGTCAACCGTCTCCTGGGCGGACATCGTGATCGCGCCATTTCTGGCTAGACCCTTACCGCGAAAGGTCCCGCCGTTTAACGTGATGCTGGTAAGCGCCAGTATCTTTCCGACGAAAGTGCTGCTGGTCCCAATCGTGGCTGAGGAACCGACCTGCCAGTACACATTGCACCCTCTTAACCCTTTTTCCCAGGGCGGTGCATTATGCCCTAAGACCATTACCACTTTTGAATTCGTGGCGGTCGTCAGAGTACTGCCGATCTGAAAAACCCACTGCGACTCGGTATTGCCGTGAGCGTCCAGGATCAGAGTGCCCGTCAATCCGGCGGAAGACGAAAAGCAGTAGACTCCAGGTCCGAGTCTCATTCCGCCCAGATCCTTGCCGGTAAGGTCGGTGCCACAATGCGCGCCCGCCGCTCGATCGTATGCCACGGTCAGATTCTTCTGTGCCTTGGCCGTCACGGGGCTCGACTTAAGGTACAAGTGACCTTTCACTTGAGATTGCGTGAGTCCGGTTATGGTGGGTGTCGGAGAACTGCCCACAGCACCAATTATGTAAGTTTGAGCGCTGACGTTGGTGATGCCGGAGGCGCCCAGCAAGGCAAAATTGTCCGCCGAACCAAGATTGATTTTCACCGCAGCGGTATCGGTTTGGGCATGAGCGCCGATTCCCAACAATGACAGAGCCAGTAAAGAAATCGTAAACACTCTCATCTCGTGCTCCCTTCTTCGATCCATTTCGCAGGTGTAACTTTCACCGGGCAACTCTATCCAGTGTGCTGCTCACTGTCTGTATAGTATTGATCACCTTTTATTAGTCCGCGATTTTGGCTTGATTTGGCTGGACCGACGACGCTGGCAGAACAAACTCCCATCCTGGAAGAGCCGTTTATTCTAGGGTGCGGTTAGGCTCCTCCATAAACAATAACCTTGGCGGTAAGAGATAACGCGGGTATGCCGCTGGCTTACAGTGTGGCCACCTGCGGCGGTAACCCAATTGGCTCGAGCTACGAATTGTTCATCACTGTGGAACAACGGATGTGGGCGCCATCACAAGCACCAGGTGAAAATGCAACGAAGGGCATGAACCCATCCGAGTGGCCAAAAGAGGACATCTTCGAAGGGAATAGTTCTGGCACACTGTAGCGATGACAACCAAAACGATCCCAGAATACCTCGAAGACGAGCGCCGAAAACTTACCGAGGCTCAGCTCCGAACGGAAGAAGAAGCTGCGCGCATCCAGGCGTTACATCCTGCACACCGTCGCACTGCCAAACAGCCCAAGATAGAATCGCGTCGTCGAACCAAAGCTGTAGGCAAAACAAAAACAACCAGAGCTCGAAAAAAGACTCGTGTCACACGGAAAGCGGTGATGACACCAAGAGTGGAAGGAAATAGAGTTTAGGTGAAAAGACGGTCACGCCAGAAAAGGAGATGGCTATGAAACCTCGTCGTGCATCCTCGTTCGGACTCTGCTGCGGGTTAGCAGTGATCTTCGGATTTAGTATTGTGCCCGCTGCCACCTTGGCAGCCGATGCTCCTCCTATCGTTGGAGATTGGACGGGAACTCTCAATCCAGGAGCGCAGCCCAAGAAGCAAATTTTAGTGCACATTTCGGTAGGACAAGACGGAACTCTGAGTGGCACGATCGATTACCCTGACCAAAATACGTCGGGCATTTTGATCACGGCCATTACTTACAAGGCTCCCGCCCTGCACTTCGAAAGCAGCTCAAGTCTGACTTCATACGATGGGACCATAAACAAGGCCAATTCAGAGATTGCGGGCACCTGGACACAAGGCGGCGCGCCCCTGAGCCTCATTCTTAAGCGGACTCCGTGAGGCGCCCGGCGCCTTACACCGCAACACCGCTGTTAGCCGGGCCTTATAACGAAAGGGAGAAATGGAGGGAGACAAATAAAAGGGGCGAAACTATTCCGTCCCGCGGGGGTTCGACTCTGTATCGCGACCTCGACCTTGGCTTTCATGACGATCAAAGCCCATTCCCGGTACTGCCAAAGGGTAGGGTTCCTTCTTATGCTGGGAGCGGTTGTTTCACATGCTTCGGCAGAGCAACAGAACACTGAAAGTTCCAAAGCGGATCACACAACAATTCGCGGATCTTCCGAGGCCGTTGCACCTGGGCTTGTGAGCTCAGACCAAGGGCTCGCGATCATCGGCGCAGCACTAGAATCCCGCAAGCCCACGGATTCCAACGCCGATTGCTCAAACCTAGTGCATGCAATCTATGAACGGGCCGGCCTTACGTACTCCTACGCGAACTCGTCCGAGCTTTACCGAGGGGTCAAAGAGTTTCGGCGGATCCTACATCCGCAACCGGGTGATTTGGTGGTCTGGCACGGACATGTCGGAATCGTGATTAGTCCGGTGCAGCACTCCTTCTTCAGTGCGATGCGTTCGGGGCGTGGCGTCGAATTCTATGATTCACCTTATTGGCAGGCGCGCGGACGGCCGCGTTTCTTTCGTTACCTGAAAGCGGCTTCGCGAACTCAGTTCTCCACTTCAACCCGAAACGCAAACTCGAAGCCCAGAAATTCGAGCAACGCTGAATCGCATGACCCGGTTCCTGCGAACGAAGACTTCGCTCTAGCTTCTGGCGTTCCCAGCGCTGGACAGGCCACCGGCGCACGCATGGCTGAGCGCAATGGGGGTGAGCCCGCGAGCAGCCCCGTACGATCGGCGACGGTTGCGCCCGCGGGGGTCAGCAGAGCGGATCCGCCAGCAGCGTTACCTGAGATTAAGGGACCGCAGTCCTCATTGCTTCATAAGTCAGAAAGCCAGACGACAAGCGATGCGCAGAGCGCGACGGATCGGAATAAGCCGACGCGAGCGAGTCACAAGATACAAGGTCTGGGGGATGGTGTTTGGGTGAAGTCGGCGACCAAACCTTCTCCGGAAATACCCTTCGACTCTGTGGTTACGCCCACGCGGCCCAACGAGCGTCGGCCTCCGCGTGGTTTCAAGACGTCGAACATCACCGCGACGGCCGGTCACGCAAGCTCAAGACCATCTTCTGCAAGACCGCCTGTGAATGAGTTGAGGCCTGAACCCGTTCAGTGGGCGATGAGCCGCGACGTGCCGCGTCCGCCGTGGAGTTTACGCAGCGGAGGAACTTCAGAGCCTTTAGTTCCCCGCCCGCCCGCAAGACGGAGTCCGCACACATCATCGGCGTACTAAGGTGGAAAGGCCGGCAGCGTCTGGCGTCCGACCGAGTAACATCGATACCATCTTTTGCCACATTGATACCACCACGAGTTCTTAATTGGGCATCCCTCAATCTGCTGTGATGAAAACGTGATAGTTCCATACATTTACAGAACTCCTGTGTGTGGTCGATACTCCCGGTTTCACCGGTAATTCCAGACTCCAGTGCAGAAGCCGCGCTCGTGTTCTGACCGCGATGACCGCACCCACCGGAGTCATTTGGGCACAGGTGCCTAGGCTCGAATACCTCACCAAAATACATCGGCGTTGATTCCCACCCGCATTGTGAGCATTTCCAAACTACGCCCTCCTTGGACGGGAGTGCATGTTCGTGCAGGTGCGTTGGCGATCCTTTCCCTTCAGATTCTTCCGAAATATGGCCCTCCTTCGAATCGCATCGACTAGCTCCAAAAAACGTCAGGGATTGCTGCGGGTGCTGATCAATCTGAACGGCCTTTAATTTGAATGCGGGATGGCGGCTCCGCACGGTAGAGGATCAAGCGCTCTACTTCGAAGTGACGGCGTAGAAAAGGGACAGTTGCTGTTCCACGTCCCTGCTCCCGCAGGATGGGCAGACGACACCGCCCTGTTCGTAATCGAGAAGACTTAACTGTTTTGTGAAAGGCTTCAGACAATCACGGCAATGAAAAAGATATGACGGCACAGTACACCTCATCACAGAAAGTGAGAAGGCGGAGCTAACCGCCTTCCCGTGCGAAAGGCTCACAAGTCTACGCTGCTACGGAAACGTCCATCTTGTGGAGGGTCGAGGTGACAACGTCGGAGGTCTGAACTTTCGGCGTTCCCTCGATAAATCTTGCCATCGTCTTCAACACTTGCGGATAGGCATTGGTGTTGTAGGCTTCGGCATCCGTTTTGTTTTCCCACAGACTGATTGCAGTCACATCAACTCCGCCGGTTCCAGCGAATATGATTTCGTCCTTGAAACCCTTCTGTTTACGAAGCAAAGGGAGGACATCGTTTTCAAATGTTCGTGTGTAATCGGAAAGAGTATTGGATTTCAGATGAATCGAGACATGGCGTGAGAACATGGCAACCTCCTTAGGTTGGGGTTGCTAAGAAAGAAAACTTCAGATGGGCTGACTTAGTTCAGAGAACCTGAAAGAGGAGTAAGTATGCTCACTCCACCCTACCGTTGCATTTAAGTGGCCCTCTGCATTAACCGCGCAACTTGTTGTTTCGATACGACACAAAGAGAATCCGCCGCCGCAGGGTCCGGGTGCCGCCCGTGTACCTTTGGCGGAAAGCAAGCACAAATGGGCAACCTTTAACCACGAAATAAACTTTTCCACACCCAACACTTGCAAAGAGGTACCCTTCATCGGGGAAAACGTTGTATTGGACCGTTTTGTCGCAAACTATATCGTGACACGATATATATCTTTGACGCTCGGGACCGCAAGATACAAAAGCGGGCGCTTTAGGACATTTTTTGTCAAAACGAACCCACTATCTGCCCCATTGTCAATGACTTACAAAATTGACGATAACGAATGCATCGGCATCAGCACAATTATTAAAGGGGCAACATTCGGGGAATACCACGCCCTCAGTCCTCTGCTTCCAGGGGCATGGCGTAAGGGGCAGATTTCTGGCTACGGCTTCATCAACGGTGAGCCTCATGCCTTTCTTCTGACGCCCGCCCGTCGTCGAACCCGTCGCATCGACGTCTTGCAAAGATGAGCGGAGATTGGCGTCTTCCAATTAATAATAAGGATGGGCACGTGATGACAGCGTTCTCAGGGGATTACAGCTTCCACCTGCTTTGAGTACTTGCTGTCCCGGCCCTTTAAGTTGACCGCTCTAGCGACGTAGTAGTATTTGCAGCCTGCTACTACGTGGAAGTCGGTGTAGTGTGTGCTTGGATCCAGAGAGGCATTAATCTTTTTATACGGCCCACCCGATCGCGTGCCACGATATACGTTGTATCCGGCGAGGTGTTTAGAAGTGCTCGCTTTCCATGACAGCTCAACCTTGTGCTGAATCGGGTCAATCCTGCGGACTGTGACCCCTTGCTCGGTCGGAGAGTTCTTGGCATCGCTGGCAAATGAAAGCGTCGCCGATGAACTCATTTTATCCTCCGGAACAAACGTGATTGTGAAGGGCACGCTGTGACCCACTGGAATCGTGAAGGGAAGCGATAGCCCGACCAATTGAAAATTTTCGCCGCTGATTGTTGCAGAAGAGACGGTTACATCGGCACCGCTGGCGGTGAGTTGACCCGTCTGAGTTCGGGGCGATCCTGCGGTCGCATCTCCAAACTCGATCGCCGCCGGGGTGACTTGCAACTGCCCAGTCGCCCTACCTGTTCCGGATAGTCGTGTCGTCAAAGTCTGTTTGGGTGCTTCGGAAACAATCGAGAGGCTTCCGTCAACACGACCGCTCTTCTCCGGAGCAAAAGTAACACTGAACGTATAACTTGCACCTGCAGCCAAGGTTAAGGGCAGGTCGAGTCCGTTCAAACCAAACCCTGCTCCTGTTGAAGCGGCGGAAAGAACCGTCAGGCTGGTTCTGCCTCGATTGGTGATGGTCACGAGTTTGCTGCTTGCCTGACCCACCACGACTTCGCCGACCTGCAACCCGGCTACATCACAGATCAGCTGTTGGTTGCTCGCTGAGTGCGGGCCTGACGGGCTCGCGGGGATGTTTTCCGCTTCTGCGATCGTGATCGACGGTAAGAGTATTGCTATGCCCAACACCAAAGAAAAAAGTGTCCTATACATCAATTGGGGGAGGAACATAGATACAGATTTTCAGAGTTTGTAGCTTGGGGCGAAAGATACCATTAGTACATCCTGGTCGCGAGGACGCGGGTCCAAAACGACGGAAGCTCGGATCGCGAGGACGCGGAATGTCGTCATCGGTCAGCTTGGTTGGGTCACGCGTTTGGAGAATCAAATGATTCCTTCGCGCGGCTAATTTCCGACTGCGCGTTCGTTGAAGTTGCCGCTGTGCAGGGATCACGGATCATTTGAAAGCGCGTAATATATCAAGAGGAGTCGCGTGATGGATGAAAAGGTAGAGCACTGTCCATACTGCCTTCTGGGTGATGACTTCAGACTGATGGTGCAGCGGCCCGGCTGGTTTATCTGCGAGAACTGCGGTCATATAGTGATTCCCGAGGATCCAGATTTCAGGTGCTCCTGCCGCAACTGCCCGAAGGTGAGGCGGGCGGCGTAGGCCGGTTCGTCGTACCTTAAAGATTGCAGCATTTGTCGAACAATGCGACTCCCGGGCACCGTCCAAGCTAGGAAAATCAGAATACTGGTCTGGCTGTCACAAACTTCAAAGTTTCGGCGGGTGGGGCGTAGAATGGTTCCGAGTAGCACGGAGGTGCGAACAATGACGGAATTTCTTCGCAAGCTCTGGTCGCAAGAAGAGGGCCAGGATATCGCTGAGTATGCAGTGATGCTGGCGGTCATTTTGGTCTTAGTGGTTGGGACGATCCGATTGATTGGCGGGAGCGCAAACAACGTGTTTTCTGCCACCGCTAGTTCGATCGGGGGATGACGAGTAAGCAGTTTGCCCTTCGACATCGTGTTGCCGCATCTGTTTCTACTTTCCATCCGGCGGAAGAGTGTGTTTGTTGTCACTCTCGTTGCGCTTCGGCCGGTCCTTACCCGACAATCTATTCCTCGCTGAACGCAGGCACAACGTAAAAGGATGGAGCCTACGATTTGTGACAGCGCTCTTCTCGCTAGAGCGACCACAGGAAATCGATGATTTCCTGCTGCTCCTGAGTGCTCAGCTTGTTGAAATGTTCGACGACCTTATTTGCCTCACTGCCATGCCTCCGGTGGGCCCTGATGGCGTCAACCAGGTTGGACGTTCGCCCATCATGGAGGAAGAAGACGCGTTGCCCGACGCCCCACAGGGGAGCTTAGGAGAGCGATGCGAGCCAGAAATACCCGCACCAGACAAATAGTCACCTCGCAGAAGGAGGCGTTCGAGAACTGAACAATAAGCTAACTCAACCGCGGGGAAAAGACCGCCCGTACGGAATTCCAAGCGAACCGATCTCCGCGGAATGCGCGTAGAAAACCTCATCCTCTCGCAGATTCCCGATCCCGAATACAACCTGATCCGTCCATATCTTGAATCGATAGAAACTCAGGACTACGAGATCCTCCACGAGCCGGGAGAGCGATTGGATTACGCGTACTTCCCCAACCGTGGAATGATCTCGGTTGTAGTCGAAGTCAGCGACAGCAGGACATTGGAGGTCGGCGTGATAACAAAAAAAGGATTTGCAGGAGACGCATTGACAGCCAACCAGCGCACGTGCCCTTACAAGTTGATCTGTCAGCCCGCCATGGAAGGCTTTCAGGTCGAAGCCGACGCATTGCGTAAACTCCTGCCTTCGGCTGCTGATCTTCGCCTTCGGTTAAGCCGCTACGTTCACTTCCAATCACTGCGAACGGCGCAAATCGCCGCTTGCAATCGGTTCCACGAAATTGAGCAGCGCCTTGCACGCTGGCTACTAATGAGCCACGACAGAGTTGGTTCCTCTACATTGCCCTTTACGCACGAATTCTTGGCAACCGCCCTCGGGACTGGCCGTGCCAGCGTCAGTGTTGCGGCTGGGATTTTACAAAAGGCTGGGGCTATCCAGTACACGCGTGGCGCCGTGAAGGTCATAAACCGCAGACAGCTGGCTTCGATCTCTTGGCTACCAGTGACCATCTTCAGCCAACGGCGCTCTCTCGCAACGCACGAGCCGGGTGTGGATGGGGAACTACAGTGACCTGCCAGACCTTTCGGTACAACCCAGCAGTGGTCGCAGAAGCATTCGCCACATTGGAGTCTCTACCACCTGGACGTATCTTCTTGGGAGTTGCGTCCGGCGAGGCTTTGAATGAACAGTCCGCGATCGGTTTCTGGCCGAAGTGGGCGGAGCGTTCGCAGCGCTTAATTGAAGCAACGGAAATTATTCGCCAGCTATGGACGGGGCAACAAATCGCTCACGACGGAGCATATTACAAGGTTAATGCAAGACTCTATGATTCTCTCGCCAACACCATCCCCTTGCTGATGGCAGCGAACGGTCCCAAAGCTATGCAGCGTACAGGCCAAAATGCGGATGGGTTGGCCAGCGATCCCAAGACTTGGAAAGAACACAAATCGGAGTTTGAAGCTGGTGCGAAAGCGGCTAGCAAGGACGCCAGCAAAATGCCCGTGCTGGTGGAGCAGTATGTCGTGGTCGGCGACAAGGGAGACGCGCAAAGGGCAGCCGAGCTCTGTCGCTTCGGACCAAAAGCCTTCGAGTCCTACTACAACATTCGCGACCCGAAGGAAATTCAGCAACGCGCGGATAGCGAGGTGCCGTTGGAAAAGGTCTACAGTGATTGGCCCGTCAGCACAGATCCGCGGCCCACGTCAAGGCGATCTCTGAACTGTTCGACAGCGGGGCAACCATCGTGAACATTCATTCTGGACAGGAGGACCAAAAACGCGTGATTGAGTTTTACGGCAAAGAAGTCTGCCGCGAATCAAACACGGATGATTTCCTGCAGCCTGGAAGAAATTGTCCTCGACAACGCAAACCGTTGTTGCCGCATCGTAGTTTCGCGTTGTGGGACACGGATCGCTCGGCGCAAAAATGTTTTTGGGAGGATGAGATGGCAGCCCGAAAGAAAGCCGGTTCACGTAAGAAATCGAGTGGCCGCAAGTACGGCAAAGCGGCCAGTAAGGCAGTTGAAAGCGCGGTTCGCCGCGAAAAGAAAGGTACCCTTCGTTCCGGAAAAGCGGGCAAAGGCGGCGCCGTAAAGAGCCGTAAGCAAGCAATCGCGATTGGGCTTTCCGAAGCACGTAAAAAGGGTGCAAAAGTTCCGAAGAAGTCGCAGTCATAAAATCCTGGCTTTCGCATACAAATCGCGCTAGCCCATAACTACATCCACGGAGTCATCGAATGAAAGCTATTAGCTATCAAGGCCCTCGTAAAATGTCGGTTTCAACTCACGCCAAGCCAAAGATCAAGAGTATCCCGTTCTGCCCAATCTCCGTTCCTCCTCGTCGAAGGAACTTTGAAAGGGGGACACTTTTAATGTGGTTCAACAGCTGAAAAAGTTTGCATAAGGTCTGGGACCGCAAAAAGAAAGCGTCTCGGGCTCCTCCAAGCCTGTCGCCTTCGTTGAGCAGCTCTCCCCAGAACTGCTCGCCAACAAAATAGATCCTCTATCTGAAATCGTAAATGGCACCGCCGAGGTAAAGTCGTGGCACGAGTGCGTATGATGATGCTTGGGTTGCGGGGGAACACGTGAGAAAAAGGCCGGACGGTGCGGTACGCCCGGCCTTACATGTGGTTTGTGGCGATACGATCACCATGTAACGCCTACCACAACCGTTGACCCAGGTCGGTGCCGAATTGGGAAAGCTTCAGTGGCTAGATTGAACGCCCCGCTATTAACTATTAAATGGTGAGGAGTCGCGCCGCTAGTTGTTAGCTGGGCGGCTTCTCATCCCGCTTCCGCTGTTCCTCGTCGCGCTTTTTCTCCTCGGGCGTCTGCGGCTGCGCGGCAGACGGGTGCGACTCCGGATGCGCGCTGGCCGGAGGATTTTGCGGTCGTGCCGCCTCGTTGTGGGGCTCGGTTTCGGGCTTCTCCTCTGGCCGAGTGTTCTGTGCGGGAGCAGTCGCATGCGGAGCCTGTATAGCTGGCTCCGGCCGGTTGCTCGGTTCAGGTTTAGCCGATTCTGTAGCTTTTGGCTCCGGCCGGTTGCTCGGTTCAGGTTTAGCCGATTCTGCAGCTTTTGGCTCCGGTCGGTTACTGGGTTCAGGTTTAGCCGGTTCTGCAACTTTTGGCTCCGCCCGGTTGCTCGGTTCACCTGATGGCGGCCGATTACTGGTGGCCGGCTCCGGCGGTCGTGCCGGTGCCGGACGATTATTCGCCGCCGGTGGGGTGCTCGGACGCGGTGCAGGCTGACTGGGCGGCGCATTGAAAGGCTGTGGTAGTTCACAAAGAACTTCTCCAGTTCTCGACAAAACTCCTTCCCTAAATCATCAATAGTCTTTATGTCCGCCCAACTGTGGGCGTCCTGCTCCACTGCCACTATCCGGTCGTTTCGCTCCTTGTCTTTCTTGTCGCCCTGTTCGCCTTGGATCACGCCGATGGGTCGGCACGTCAACATGCAGCCGGGAAATGCAGGCTCGTCCATTAGGACCAACACATCCACCGGATCGCCATCATCGGCTTTGGTCGAGGGAACAAACCCGAAGTCATACGGGAATGCCATTCCAGCGGGCAAGACCTTCTTCAATTTGAAAATATGGTCGGCAGGGTCGAAGGCGAATTTGTTGCGGCTTCCTTTTGGAGTCTCGATAACGACCTGCAGGAATCGTTTGTCTTCAGCATCGAAAGGCTTGAGACGGGTCGGATCAGCCAGCCCGTTGTTCTTGCTCATTTTACCTCCATCGAACGATCAGGGATTGATGCGGAGAACGCTGTATAGGTTTGTTCCTCTTTGGCAGCCATCTGCTGTGCACGATCTCTCATCCAAAGTAAGGAGAGATATCAGTGCTAAAAGAACTAGAAGAAATCAAGGCACTTGCGGAAGAGAAGAAGAATGACGAACAACAATCGGAATTGTCTGATCGACGACAGGACTAACTTCGCGCTGGATTGTGGCTCGATGAGTCGGTGTCCAAAGCCGGAGATTTGTTTTCCGAATATATGAACTCTGTGCGATAGAAGTCCTGGGCTTAGTTGCGAACGTAAATCTCGGCGTCACCCGCTTTTCGCAGCACCTCCAGACCTAGGTCATCGCCATCGCGCCAAAGGTACAGATCTACTGTGCTTTCCCCAACTTTAAGATTCGTCAATTCCAGCCGGTCGATAGCTTCGGGCAGTTGCGGCGACACAAATTCAACGCGATCGTCGCTGGGATGAATCGAGATTCCCAAACATGATTCAAACAACAGGTACACGCTTGCTGCTGCCCAGGCTTGGGGAGAACACGCTACGGGATAGAGAGTCGGGCCCTCAACGTCGGACCGCTTGTGAAAACCGCAGAAGAGCTCGGGCAAACGGTTGAGCTCCATAAAGGTGCTGGCCTCAAACATCGCATTCAATACTTTCATCGCTTTGTCTTTATGACCGTATCGACTAAACCCTCTGGCAATGATCGCATTGTCGTGTGGCCAAACCGATCCGTTGTGGTAGGCCATTGGGTTGTACCGGAGTTCACCGCTGCCGACGGTGCGAATTCCCCATCCGCAAAACAATTCGTCGCTTAGAAGGAGTTCGGCCACACAATCTGCGCGGTCCCGCCCGGCAATTGCAGCCCATAGGCAATGGCCAGCATTTGAGGTGCGCACGCGACAGGGCTTTTTATCGCCATCGAGCGCGAGCACATAAAAACTGAGTTCGTCATCCCAAAAGGCGCGCTCGAATCTTTCTCGGAGCGTTTGCGCTTGGCGTTCTAACTTGCGAGCGAGTTCGGTCAACCGGAATGCCGATGCCAGCTTCGCCGCAGCTTGCTTGGCTGCGAATACATAGGCCTGGACCTCGCACAAAGCGATCGGGGCCGAAGCCAGCGAACCATCACGGTGAAAGACCGAATCGTGAGAATCTTTCCAGCCCTGCTGTACCAGTCCCTTCTTGGCTTTCGCTTGATACTCCACGAAGCCGTCGTGGTCCGCATCCCCGTACAGGTCTATCCAGTCAAGCGCAGCTAGCAGGTTTGGCCAGATTGTTTCGAGAAACACCAGATCAGCAGTACGGTCATAGTACGCTCCTGCAAGCATTACAAATAAGGGAGTGGCGTCCACGCTACCGTAATAGCGGCCGAAAGGAACTTCCTTAAGATTGGCCATCTCCCCGTGGCGCATCTCATGCAAGATCTTTCCGGGCTCCGCCTCCTGCTCGGGCAGCAGTTCGGTCGCCTGGGTCTCCGCGAGAAACTTCAGCACACTCCTCGCAATGCCGGGCGCGGCCCACATACATTCCATCGCTGTCAGGATGCCATCACGGCCAAACACAGTGTTAAACCAGGGCACGCCAGCGTAAGGATAGGCACCCTCCGGATTTCCCGCGATCATCATGTGCAGGTCCGCTTGCGATCGGCTCAACCATGCGTTAAAACGCGAGTCTGAAGTTGTGACGTAACAAAACTGCCGCCGACCCATCTCTGCACTGACGAGCGCTTCGCGCTTCGCGTCAGCGTAATCAACTGTGATGCGCCCTGAACTCCCTTGCTCACACAGCGCCGCAAGCGAAATGGAAGCTTCCCCTTTGGGTGCGAGGCTGATCAGAAAGCTAGCCGACTGTTCGGATAGCCTGGTGGGAGCCGGGCTGAATTGCAACCGCGTTGAGCGCAATATACCGTCCAAACCGAGGTAGGAAAGAATGACGCAATCACTCTCTACTATTCCGGGTAACACTTTTCCGGTCACTTTCCGTTTGGCACCGCGCACTTGAAAAATGTCTGCAAAGTCCGCTGCGAAATGTAGGGTCACAGTGGTTTCGATCGATCGCGAAAAGAAATTCGCTAGTCTCAGGCTGTCATAGCAGCAGTCTTGCCAGATAAATTTGGATCGAAACAGATGCACCGATCCACGGGGCAGCAACCCGCTGTCACCATAAATATCGGGATTCATCAAGTCCAACGTAAGAAACACGTTGTCGTCTTGTATCGTCGACCGCAAGAGTTGCGGAACTTTGCCATCGGTGCGAAGCACTAGACGCGACAAATGCCGGGTTCCTCGATGGTAGTAGCCCTGTTCTCCAAGTCCGATCGACTCAATATCACCAAATCGGTTAAATACGGCAAAGCTTTCACCCGATTTCAACACACGAGTACGATCATCCGCCAGCGAAGAAGTCGCCAGGATGTAAAACTGATCTTTGATTTGGATAACATCTTCCAAAATTAGGCGGCGTTCTCCGCGAACCACGACTGGTCTTGTCCGGCGTCTCCGGCAAGCGTCGGCATATCGCTTGTTCGGACGCTCAACGATAGATCGCGTCCAATTACCTGCCGGTATAACTTCAAGTAGTCGTCGGCCATGCGTCGCGCGGTGAAACGTCGCTCGAATGTCTTCCTGCAGAGCTCGCGGGACATCGCCTTCGCTTTCTCGACAGCTCCAACCGCGTCCTCCATAGTGTCGACAATCAAACCGCTGACACCATCATCAATTATCTCAGGTACGGACCCGTGCCGAAACGCGATGGTCGGAGTTCCACAAGCCATCGCTTCAATCATGTTCAGGCCGAACGGCTCTGGCCAATCGATCGGCGAAATAGAAGCCACTGCGTTGCCCAGATAGTGCGCTTTCTTGTCGTCGCCGATTTCTCCGATAAAAGTGACGTGAGGTTGATGCAATAGCGGCTCTATCCTTTCCTCGAAATAAGCACGATCAGCTCGGTCAATCTTGGCGAAAATTTTCAATTCCATCCCAGCAAGGCGGGCGATTTCGATGGCACGATCGGGGCGCTTCTCCGGTGAAATTCGTCCGATAAATGCCAGGTAGTTTTGCGGTACGGCCTTAAAAGGAAGTGATCTTTCTGGTAGTCCATGGTAGACGTTTCCTACCCAACCGGCTTCGGGTAAAGGCCGCCGCTGCTGGTATGAGATCGACACCACAGGCATGTCGCTGAATGTGCGATACAGAGGCTTGAGGTCGGGCAGGTCCAGACGCCCATGCAGCGTTGTGATATGGCTCTGTTCCCACTCGCGGCAAAAAGGAAAATGTAAGTAGTCAGTATGGAAATGAATGATATCGAACTGGTGGCGGCGCTTGCGCAACTGATCCATCATAACCATGTGGTGGGCCAAGAAGTCCTGGCAGCCCGGGCTTGTGCGCAGAGATTGGGGACAAGGTGAGATCAATCGAGCGCGTGTCTGCGAGCCCCCGCTGGCAAACAGGGTGACGTCGTGTCCTAAGCGAATCAATTCTTCGGTTAACCATGAGACTACCCGCTCTGTCCCTCCGTACCCAGGAGGGGGAACGCTTTCGTATAAAGGTGCAACTTGAGCAATTTTCATGAGTGTGAAATGTCAGACCCCCTCAATTAGTGTAGAAACTAAGAAGACCAACAATAGTGTAGAAACTAAGAAGACCGATAACAATCGGGAACATGCTGTAGTCGGAGTGCGAGGGTGGCTGAGTCAGCCCGAAAATGAACGGCACGAAGCTGCCCACTCTTGTGTCTTGGCTCAGTGACGATTTGCGCATCTGATCTTCCTTCGCAGCCCCGAAACGAAAGCGCGTGGCTGTTTCACATTCTCTTAAGCGGAAATACGCTGTTCACCTGATTGTAGGTTTGATCGCGAAGGCAGACTCTGGGGACGCTGGGGGTGTGGCAGTGACGAAATATTCTGAATGTCCACAGCCATTACAGCCATTACAGTCAAATCGTTCTCTTGGAGGGAAAAATGTCGGAAGGGTTGAAAGAACTTTACATCGATGAACTCAAGGATCTTTACAGCGCGGAAACCCAACTGGTTAAGGCGTTACCGAAAATGGCTAAGGCGGCATCATCCGAAGAGTTGCGGCAGGGATTTGAAGAGCATCTTGAACAAACTAGGGGTCACGTGGAACGGCTGGAGAAGGTTTTCAAGGTTCTGGGTGAAAGCCCGAAGGGCAAAACTTGCAAGGGTATGCAGGGCCTAATCGAGGAAGGCTCGGAAGTCATCGAAGAAGACTTCGAAGGCAGCCTCATGGATGCCGCACTTATCAGCGCCGCGCAGCGGGTTGAACACTATGAAATCGCTGCCTACGGCACCGTCTGCGCCTTTGCCAAGGAACTCGGCGAATCCGATCAGGCTTCGTTGCTGAACGAGACTCTCAAAGAAGAGAAAGAAACGGACGAAAAACTGAGCGAACTCTCCACTCAGATTAATACCGAGGCAAATGAGGGAGGGGAAGAGCCAGAAAACCAGAAAAAAGAGGCCGTCCAGGCAGGGAAGAAACGCTCAAGACCCGCAGCCTGACTGCTCACTCGCGAAAGCGTCTTTGCGTCAGTCGATTCAAGGACGCTTTCAGTTTGTTGTTTCGGTATTCCGATCGTGGTCTTGGCGTTTGTGTACTGGCATACAAATGAACACCTACAGTATCGAGGTTGCATATCTTCTCGCGGGAAGGGTTTGCGGTTGCCATGTGGCGAAGTGGCTGGCGTGACAACCGTAATGGGATCGCAAAAGGAAAAGAGCCACCAGCCCGTGGTCCCACAGAATACTCAGGAGACCGCGTCCGTGTTTGTACAAGATAGTTCGAGCGTTGCTGCAGTTAGTGCCGCCGACAATACAGCGAACAACAAACTCGATCGCACCAGTTCTGGAACCACCGTGGCCAGCAAGGGAACTGCAAGAGCGACTGTTCAATTGAGAGTGAAAATTCGGCGGAGTGTCGTAGCTGACAGCTTTCGACCTACGCCCACAACGTCAAGATTGCGAGTGCCGGAGCATTGTCTGGACTTCTATCCGGATACTCTTTGCGTCGTCCGTAACTCATAGTAATTGCGCTTTTTTGCTATGCGCTGCGATGTCTCCCGCAAGTTACTGACAAGTCAGCATTGCGGTTCCGGTGACGGTAGGCGATGTGTTGTGTACTCCATTATTCACGGTGACCTGGAGGTTTTCCGCGAAACCGAGCGAAAGGGAAATTCGATGCCAGCGACACTTATCTGCGTCGCTCGGCGCCTCACCTATCGTGAGTGTAAGAGCCTTCATTCTTGAAGGCCCGAGTACAACGTTTTCCAATGCCTGTTCGCAGAAGGCCGTGTCGTTGAAAAAGTAACCTGCGCTCAACCCTTCCTCATCGAACCCGCCGGATAGACGAAAAGAGTGCGCCGACCAATGTCCAAGCTGTCCTGCCGTGCATTTGTTTGATCTCTTAGCTGGATATCACTTGTCCTTTGCGGTTGTTGAGGAGGGGGAAGCAGTTCCAGTTTCCCGACTGGCTCCGTTCAACTTACCATCCAAGCCAATGGTGTTGGCGGTGCATATGAGCGCCCTTTTGGGGCGCTTGGTATTTCCGCATGCTGGCGCGTTTTCCGGAGGAGGGACTTGGCCGGGGATCTTTCAACCGGAAATCGGGCGGATAGGAATAGCCGCCACGGCCAAGAGCAAACCATGAGAAGTTCTCAATCCATTGAGCTCACGAATCCGCATGGCTGGCAAAGAGCGGAAACGGGGGCCCGATGCCAATCGCCCTCAATAATTCCTCGAAACCGCACTATCGAGGCATCAGTGAGATCCTATCCCAGCCTACAGGCTTTCCTGACCTAAGCCCAGCCTCCCTGATCGCATCCAATCAGTCGAATAAAGGGGGCTACCTGTGGCGAACGGAAACGCAATTATTGAAAGGCCTGCGCGAACCAACAAGCTAACGCCATTACTTCCCGGCTCGCGCACCGATGCGGCGGGAAAAGCGATAAACAATGTAATTCTGTTGTCGCTCCCGGATGAAGAATATAACCTGCTTCGACCTCATCTGGAGCCAGCTGAACTGCCGCAATACGAGATCCTGCACGAGCCCGGGGAGAAGATCGATTTCGCATACTTTCTGAACGAAGGCATGACCTCTCTGGTTGCGCTGAGCGCTGATGGCAGAAGCGTCGAAGTCGGCATCGTCGGCAGGGAAGGGATGGTTGGGATGCCCCTGACAGTCGGGCTGCTGCGAGGGACCTTTCGTGCAATCATGCAGATGTCCGGAACTGGGGTGCGCATAAGGTCGGAAGTTTTTCAGGAGATCCTGCTTTGCACTTCAAAGCTACAGTCAGAGCTCAGCCGCTTCGCGCTGATGCACGGGATGCAAGTCGCCCAGCTCGCGGCCTGCAACCGGTTGCATGAGATTGAGCAGCGTCTGGCGCGCTGGCTGCTGATGTGCCAGGATCGTGTGGATTCTGGTGAGCTCCCCCTAACACACGAATTCCTCGCGCAAATGTTGGGCACGGGACGTCCAAGTGTGAGTTTGGCCGCAGCAGCTCTGGAAAACGCCGGGCTGATTGAAAACCTTCGCGGTACCGTGAAGATATTGAACCGCAAAAGCCTTGAGGAGGCGGCCTGCGAATGCTATGGAGTCGTCCAGAACTTCAATGGCGGGATGGGGTTGAGATAGCCCTTGCGACCTCTCCGTTCGCTGTCGAACAGACAAACTTCCTCCCCGGCCGCTAGCCTATGCCCGCTGCCAAAACATTACTTAAAGCTTGCTAAAGCTTGCAAGGAGCGGCGTGGAACGTACAGCTAGCCGAAAAGAACGGCGGAGCATACGAACTGATTCCACGGGAAAGCCGGTCCAGAACTCAATCCTGAGATCTATTCCAGAAAACGAGTACAGCTTGCTACGGGAGCATTTGGAGCCACTGGACCTGCGGCCGCAGCATATCCTTCATGAAGCGGGTGCGAAGATCGACTACGCATATTTTCTGAATGACGGCATGGCCTCACTGGTCGTGCTCACGAGGGACGGAAGAAGCGTAGAAGTGGCGATCGTTGGGAAGGAAGGTATTGTGGGCACGCCTCTCGTGGTCGGCTTGAACCGCGGTCCACATCGGGCGGTGATGCAAATCGTAGGAAGTGGGTTGAGAGTAAAATCAGCGGTTTTGATGGATACCCTGCGCTCCGCGCCCCAAATGCGGCTGATATGGAACCGGTACGTACTGATCCAGGGACTACAGGTCGCGCAGATCGCGGCCTGCAACCGTCTGCATGAGATTGACAAACGCCTCGCCCGGTGGCTGCTAATGTGCCAGGACCGGATCGACTCGGAAATACTGCTGGTAACTCACGAGTTCCTGGCCCAGATGCTGGGCACGGGACGTCCAAGTGTCAGCCTGGCGGCAGGAATCCTGCAGCGTTGCGGCCTGATCGAAAATGCCCGCGGCACGGTAACGATTCTGAATCGCGCAGGACTAAAAAACGCGGCCTGTGAATGCTATTTCGCCGTGAAACACTTCAACAGTGGGCCGGGGGCGTCGTGAGCGGGTTTCGATTGTCCGACACCGAACAGACAGGAATTCACGCCGCAACGATCATTTGCGTTATAGCGGTATCGATAAGGGGAACCACTTCTACAGCAATGATCCACAGGAAAGTGGGCGTGCATTCTTCGAGGTGATTTCGTGAACGAAGATCAGAAAAATGACTGGCGATATTCCTATCAAGCGGCGCTGCTTGAACTCGATCCCGTCAAACTGCCGGAACAGATTGAGCGGGCGTACAGCGCCATCCAGAGCTGCTTGAATGCGCATCCGAATGGCGACAGTGTGGAGTATCAAGCCCTGGCTGATGCGTTGGCGAATCTGCGAGTGTTGCGCCGTGAGATCGCGCCTAACACCAGCGACGCGCCCGATCAAACCGGTCCTCACAGGGCAACGTCGCCGTAACCCAAGCCCGCAGGTTGTCTCACCTCCGCGGCACCGACGACTGACCCGCCGACACGGTGGTTTGGTTGGGCGTCGTGGACTCTCGCGGTGCCGCTTGATTAGGTGTTTCGTCAGGCACCGACGAGGTAGCATTCTGAGTGGGCGCACTCTGCCCCACAGCCTGACCGATGGAAGAACCCGATACCACCAGTTCCACCCGGCGATTCTGCTGCCGACCCGAAGCTGTATCGTTCGAAGCGATCGGCTGGCTCGGGCCGAAGCCTTGCGTAGTTATGGCCGACGAGTCGACTCCCTGGCTGGAGAGGTAACTGCGGACTGAATCGGCTCTTTGCTGTGACAGCCGCTCGTTAAATTCAAGGCTCCCGGTACTGTCTGTGTATCCGTCTATCTCTACGCGGATGTCCGGATACGCGATCAAGATTCCAGCAACTTTTGCCAGGCGCTCTCGGGCGGACGGCTTGAGATCCGCCTTCCCAGTGTCGAACAGAACGTCCGGCATATTCACGATCAGTCCTCGCGCCGTATCCCTGGTTTCCAAGACCTGATTCAGTTGCTGCAGCATGCGGGCACGCATCTGGGCTTTGTCGCTTTCCGCCCGCTGGCGCGCCTGGTCTGCTTGCTGCGCCTGTTGCGTAGCCTGCTGCCGCGCTAACTCGGCTTGTTGCTGGGCTTGTTCTGCCTGCGCCGCTTGAGCTTGAGCTTGCTGCACTTGCGCCTGAGCTTGAGTGGCTGCAGCCTGCTGCGCTTGTGCATCAGCTTGAGCCTGTGCCATCTGGTCTGCAGCAGCCTTACGTTCTTGTTCGGCTCGCGCGTCCTGCTCGCGCTTGATGGACATCACCCGCGCTTCTTCCGCGGTCTGCGTCGCTTCTCGAGCCACCGTTCCAATCGGACCGCCGCCCTGTTTCCGCCGGTAATAGTCCTCGGCCTGGTTCAAAAGATCCTGCGCCTTCTGCAGCTCAGAAGCCGCATATTGACCCGCGCCAGCATCTTTGGCTATCCGCACTGCGTTCCTCGCCTCTAGCAAATCGAGTGGTGTCGTATTGCTGACTTCGTAGACTGGCGAGTTGATGGGCTGTACTTGGGAGTTGTAGGTATCGCGAGAAATAAGCTCGAACTTCACGTCCACCGGCTCAACCCCACCCTTGGTGTCGTGCCGAATCACATTCTGCGCCACTACTAAGTCGCTTGGCTGAGTGACTGCGAAATAGGGTTCTGCAGTTACCACCAGGGCGAACGCCTGCAAATCCGTGGTCGTCTGTACCGAGCTCTTGCCGTCACGGACAAGGAGTTCGCCCAGGTTGCGTGGCCGTCCCTCGGGAGTGATTGCCCAAAGGACATAGGTCAGGTAGGCCAAGCCAAAAGTGTTCGCGGGGCGCAAGTGCTCCACATTCGCTTCAATTTTCACGCCGCCGGCTTTGCCTTCGACCTTGGCTTCTCCGTTTATTTGAGAGTCCAGGTCAGTTCCTTTCAGATCTACTTTGGTAGAGCCTTTGTGACGGTAGTCCACCGCTTGCGTGCTGCGCGAGACCACGCTCATGTGGTATCCCGAAGCCTGATCGCCGGTCACCCCAGTGCTCTGTTGAGCAAATGTCGGTGACGCGAGAAAACTGAACGTCAGAACGGCTAACGAAGTCGAATATTTTCCAAGTTTAATCACGATGCCTCCTGGCAAAATCAGTGCGCACGATTCGGAACTTTTGTTGCCCCACCCTCATATCAAGGGCCTTCGACCTTCGATAACTCGAATGAGCAACACACCAACAGCGACTATGAGCAGCAGAGCGACAAAGCCGCCCACGCCGTAAAAACTGACTACGCCGAGTAACCACGGAATTAGCAGGATCGCAAAAATTGCCCAAAGCACATGCGTCCCTTCCCGACCGAACTGCCCGTCTCGAAATGTTTGACCAAGATAAGAATGAGCGAAGAGAGCGCTTTGCCCCAATACGGAAGAGACCGTAGGTTGGCAAAACATTTCACCGACGACCTGTTCCTGACACCGGACTAACTCGCACGCGGCAGGGGCTTGTCCGTCTTTTGCCAGTCGGCACGGGCCTCTCCGGTCGACGCGATATCCGTGGCTCCGGTGCGTTCCAGGACATCTTTCGCCTTCTTGGTCCAGTTTGAATCGTCGCAGTGGACCGACAGTAAGATCCCGCCTTCCTTGACCCGGCCTTCGTAGCGCTTGGCTTCGTACTCTGGAATACCCATGCCGATGAGCGCTCCGGCAATGCCGCCAATCGCACCGCCAACGCCGACCCCGGTTAAGGCAGCCACAATCGGGCCTGCCGCGATAAGGGGGCCCACCCCAGGGATCGCAAGCGCTCCAATGCCCGCGAGCCAACCTAAAGCTCCGCCGACTACCGCCCCGGTCGTGACGCCGGTTGCCGTTCCTTCCGGTGCTTTGGTGCTCTTCTCCACAGCGAAGTCTTTGGTGCCCTGGTTTTCGGGAAACAGAACGGAGATGTCAGTATTACGAAAGCCTTCGGCGCGCAGTAGGTCAACGGCATACTCAACATCGGCTTGAGTCCGATAAATTCCGAATGCTGCTGTATTTTTTCCAGCCATGAAAGAAACTCCTTCGGCGGCCAGAGTTAGGTCGTCTCTCGCCCGCGGCATCTATGATGGCAGCGGAGGAACTGAGGATGGCCACCGGGCGGGAAATAAAAACCGATAATCCTAATTGCAACCACGCGTGGACCGGAGCAACTGTCGATGCGGCGTTGACTGAACGAGCCGCGGTGGTTCCTCTCACCTTGTCTAATTCTTCTTGAGTTCTTGTCCAGTCCTTCGTGTTCTTCTTCGTCGCGATTGGTGCATTTGGATCAGCGTAGAAACTGAGAATGTTTTGGACGGAGCCGTGGAGTTATGAGAGCACGTCCTTCAGCGCCTGGTTTTATCCAGCGTCAGCTCGGCCACCACGTGCTTCAGCTCCCCGTTCTCGTCTTCCAACTGCCTCAGCTTCTTCGCATCCCCGCTGTCCATCCTGCCGTACTCGCCTTCCAACGGTAGTAGGCCGTGGTTTGTCAGTTACTCAGTCTCCCAGCCATGCACCCACCCCACGCAGTGCATCCACGTAGTCGCAGATGATTTTGGTTGCACCCACGAGAGGGACTGCCAGAATCAATCCCATGGCCCCCCAAATCCACGCCCAGAATAGCAACGAGAGAGTGACTGCCAGCGGGTTCAGGCGAAGCCGCCGCCCCACAATCTTCGGGTACAGCATCGGCAGATCGCTGGAATTGCGCAAGAAGTCTGGAATACGCACACGCCTGGTTACCAGAGCCTTGGACTCGGCGAGAGAACGCCCGTCACGATGCTCATCGTCACGGGCGCACTTTCGATCCCAGGCTCGCTGTCTTTTTTATTTACGCGGCCCGCGTGCCCATCACAAAATGCAGAATCAACGAGATCACTGCGAACACGAGTAACAGGTGGATTAGCCCACCCGCTACGTGAAACAGGGTTAGACCGCCAAGCCAAGCTATCAACAGAACCACGAACAAAATTGTCCAGATGCTCATTTCGTTCTCCTCGTAATTTCGGTAAATTTGAAAACTAATGCGACTTTGTCGGTAACAACAACGACGCATTGGGCCTTCTGAAGCAAATCCTGCGGAATCCCTTTGTCCGACGCCTGGCACATTTCGTAGAGCACTGTCGTGGAGTCGGCCAAGCGCTGCTGTCTGCGGATGCCATTACCGACGCAACGATCAAGAATGTAATGATTTTTGTTTTCATATTGAGCCTCATCGGGATTCGTTTCTCATAACCCGGGCGAACCTTACGGTAATTATGTTGGCCCTTCCCGAAATGCCCCGCCATACGGCATAGCCTGTAATAATCCAGGTTATAATCTGGTCTTCGCCCCAATCTGATCCTTTCTTGCCCTTCCTCGTGAAGGTGCATGACAGTCGGCAAAATAAAAGGAAGAGGCCGGAAGCGACTCCGGCCTATACTGCGGATTGGTGGCAGGATGGTACTGCGGTGATTGAAAGAGACATTGCCAAATTAGGCCGCAGACCGGGAACCAGCAATACACGCGATGCTGTAGGTTGGTGGGGAAAGGGCCGGACTCGTTGAGCCCGGCCCGAAACACCCATCGTTAACCTGCCTTAACCTCTCACTTCTTCGGAGTGGCTGCGAATCCCGACGCCATCGTGCTGGTCGGCATCGTGAAGCCGACGAGCATACCCTTATCGTTGACGCCGTTCACGAAGGTTACACCGACTCCGCTGGGATCATCCACGGAAGAGTACGTCGACGTATTGCTGTCGTACACGAAGCCGTGCGAGGCACCAGCAGAATCCTGATAAGTGCCCACCACCAGCCCGAAGTTGTTTTCGCCGGTCGCCTGAGTAAAGATTGAACCTGGATAATCGAGCTGAACCAAAGTCCCCGCGTTCAACCACCACCCATGGTTAACCCCTTTGGAGTCGATGAAGAATCCGGTAACCTTCTGCTTGAAGTTAATGTCAGTCGCTTGCGCACTCACCGATTTCGGAATCCTGATGACCTCAAAGACGCCTCCGTTGATGTCGTAAACGTAAGGGACAAAAGGTCCGGTGCCATTTGCAGTCTTGCTGTAGTAGCCTGCTGCCTGCGCCAGGTTGTTGCGGCCGAGTAGTTGGTTGAAGGGTGTTCCCGGAAAGTCGACCGATTTGAAGGCGTTATTGTCGTCCAGGAAACCATGAGTGACACCCGCTTGGTCGACATAGAATCCACACGTCCCACCGAATCCGTTGATACCGATTACCTGAGTCGCAGTGGAGCCCGGAAAATTCTCGTTGGTGAACTTTTTGGTCGAGAGCTTGTACGTGAACCCTTTGTTATCGTTCACATTGTGGTAGCCAGCGATTTCGCCGCTTACGTTGATCCCCAAGAGCTGGGTGAAGGTGTCGTGTGGATAGTTGATAGTCTGAAAGTTGTAGGATGTCTGAGCGAACGTGGACACGTGGGCCAGAACCGCGAATCCTAATCCGAGGGCGAATGACTTGAGTTTCATTTTTTGCTCCTCTTAATTTCTGTTATGTGCGTGATCGGAATTAGCCCTCCGGGTCGTTTACCTTCCGGCTGATTTAGTTCTTGACTACAGCCCGAAAGTTCCTCTGGTGGGACTACACCTCTGTGGAAGGTTCCACCCGAGTGACGGAGGCATGTAAATGCTAGCGAAATGCGTAACTGAAGCGTTAAATCACAGCGCGTACGGCGTTGGAACTACTGTGCGCCCAACACAAGCTGAATGTATTCGTGTTCGAAGTTCCGGGTCAATACGACAATCACCTTAGTCAAGAAGTGCAATTCGAGTTTTTGTTCGCCACGAAGAGTGTGATGGGGGCAGCGGCCAAACTACCGTCGCCAGCGTCAGCGGCTGATGCTGGCACGCAGTGTATTGCATGCTGGGTACGAATCCACAAGGCTGGCAATTCGTCTCGGCCCTGTGCGAAACTGCCCGCATGCCACGTCTTGAGGATCACATCGACCGGATACTCGGGGACGCACGGGAATGCCTCACGGCAGTGGAGATCACATTACGTTTGAATGCCGAATTCGGTGATAGCGAGGCTTATACGATTACCGAGGTCGTAGCATGCGCCGACAAGATGCCGAATCTACGCAAGGATGGGAAGCAGTATTGTAAGCGCGAGGATGCCATTTGATGCGAGCCAAGCAAGAAAGCGCGTGGCAAAGAGTAAGGCCATCGAGCGCGTGAGCCTGAAACACGCCCTAGCCATCCGCCGCAGGAACAAGAAGAAGCGTCGTCGCTGAATCTAGCCGATCCGACCAGGTTCTGCCAACTCTTTCCGCCGCCACAGCGGCATGCCCCGAGCACCGAGAGCAAGCATTCCGAGCGAAGCGGGTTGCGGCGTGTCTGGAATGGGACTGGTCAGGAGAGCACTGGAGCCAAAATCTTCTTCGCGCGACTCGTCCGCCGTGCCCTTCGTACGGCCAGCTACGATTGACTTGCCGGGAACGGTTTCGTAGGCGTAATCCGGTTAACGTGCCGCGCGTCTTGTCATTCGCAACGCTCAGCCGCGCCCACCCGTAGTGGTTTTCCCGTGAATCTGGAACGCCACTCCGAGGTAACGAGTATTACCGTTGAGCCAGTGTCCTCCATTAAAATGAACACATTGCCCATTCCTATGAAAGGCCACCCACGCGGCCATTGTTCCTCGGGTTCCTTGAAAGCTTTCGGTGTGGCCGATCCTCGAGCCCTGAACCAGTGCTGCGGGGATTGGTTTGCCCTCGACATCATTACCTATCTTGGGCACCTCATATAACTCATTACGGTACGAGCAGGTACCCTGATGATTGTAGAGATTCTTGATCGTAAAATCGGTCGTCCCGTCATGGTTGAAGTCGAGGAGGTAACTGTGGGCTGGGCTTCGATCAGGAGATTCCGCACCACTCTACATTTTCCAAGAACCGGCACGGACGATTCCAAGAGTCGAAGCTGTTCGAGCAGTTGTTTGAAGAGATCGTGGCGCGCTCTCTGGAAGCGGGATTGGTGCGAGGAGATGACTTGTCGGTGGACGGCAGTTTCGTGGAAGCCAATGCCAGCAAGGAAAGCCGCGTTCCACGCGAGCAACTGGCGGAAGCGGCGCAGGGGAACCGCACTGTGCGCCAGTACCTGATGGAATTAGAGCAGCAAAATCCGACCGACGTGCCAGTGCATGAGCAGAAACTGGCGTCCACCACCGATCCCGATGCGACTTATGCGACCAAGGGGGTGTATGTCGGCTCGGGTGACGGCATCGTGTAAGCGCTAAACGCCAGCACCAGCACCGGCACCCGACTGTGGAGCTACGCAACCGGCAGCAGCGTGACTTCCTCACCCGCCGTGGCGAACGGAATAGTGTATGTCGGCTCGGAAAACCACAAGGTGCTCGCGTTGAACGCCAAGACCGGCTCCAAGTTGTGGAGCTACCCCACCGGCGGCTATGTGGACTCCTCAACCGCGGTGGCGAATGGTGTGGTTTATGTCTCTGCGGACGGCAACGGGTACGCCTTCGGCCTAAAGTGAAGGACGGTCGGGGAAGCGGCAGCTTCCAAAGACCCGCACTAAAGATGCCTCACTCCGACTTCCGCCTTAGAGGTGTCCGAGCCGGTCGCAAAACAGTCAGACGCGAATGCTCTGAGGGTCACAGGGATCGAGAGTATTGTCTCCCGGTAAACACTAATCCGGGAGAGACTTGGAGAAAAGCCATGGAAATAACTTTGGTTCGTCATAGGCTTTGTTCCAGCAGGGGTGTCCGACACCTGGATATTCGGTGTAGTGAACTTCGGCGCCGATCTGTTTCATTGCTTCGGTCATCCGTCGAGATTCGATGACTGGAACAATGTCGTCGTCGGCTCCATGAAAGATCCAGACGGGTGTCTTGCCAACTCGCTCTGCTGCAGCCAAGTAGCTTTTGGGTGAGTCCGGTGGCGTCAGTTTCGCGAGATCAGGGTAGGCATTCAGCGCTGCGACGGGAGGGCGAATGCCGCCGCAAATCACTACAAGAGCCGCGAATTTTCCCGGATATTTCTGAGCAAGGTGCCAGGCGCCAAAACCTCCCATGGATAGCCCGGTGAGATAGGTCCGCTGAGAGTCCCCATGGAATTCGTTCGTCGCTTGCTCCAACGCGGCCATGGCTAAGTCGTCCATGGGCGGCAGCATCCACCAAAGATGTTTGGGACATTGCGGCATGACTACAATTGCTTTGATGGCGCTACGGTTGGAACGGATGGCCGTGCCGATGCCCACGTCGGTTTGCAGCAGGCCGTCGTCCCCGCGCTCGCCGGCGCCATGAAGGGCAAGAATCACTGGCCATTTTTGATGAGGCGTCCAAGCTTCCGGAACGAATACCTGATATTTGAAATTAACGGCTTGGATCGTAATGGTCCGGTCGATGAACCCCGTCTCGTGTTTTTTTGCATAAGCCGGGAACGGGACCAGCAGGCAGAGAAATAAAAACGCTATCAACGTCTTGGAAAAAACGGCCACCAAGTCCCCCCCAAGGCCAGACTCTATCACGCAATTTTGGCGCAAAGCCGCCCGTTTTGATATTCGAGTGTCGAATTCAAGCGTCGGTTGGCTGTCAGATGGCGTCTAAGTGATGTGAGTGCGGGACGCAGATTAGAACTTGATGCGATGCGGGGAGTGATGCTTGTCTGGATCACTTTGACGCATCAGCCCACGGCTGCAAGTTCGTGGGTAAATCAGCCTTTTGGTTTCGTGGGTGCCGCTGAGGGTTTTATTTTTCTCTCGGCGCTGTTCACTGGACGGATTTACTTCCGTATCGCGGAACAAGACGGCTATCGAGCGATGACGCGAAAGTTGTGGGGACGCACGCTGCGCTTGTATGGTTACCACGCTCTCTTGCTGGCTTTTGCGTTCTTGGTGGCAGTGCCCATTGCCTCCCATGGCGATCGGCCAGGGCTTCACAATCTCCTGGATTTTTATTTCACGGCCGGGACTAAGCGAGCGGTTGTGGAAGCCGCCCCTGCTTATTTATCGGCCGCCTTTGCTCGATATTCTGCCCATGTACATCATTTTTCTATTGTTCACTTCGGTTGCAATTCTGCTGGCGCGTAATATCGGATGGAAACCGATCTTGTGGACATCTCTCGCTTTCTGGGTGCTCGCTCAGTTCGGCTTTCGCAGCGCCGAACACACCTTCATGATGCGATTCATTCCTCTACGCGGATTCCGCTGAACGAGATGGGTTCATTCGACTTATGGGCTTGGCAATTTCTCTGGTTTGCGGGTGTGTGGCTAGGTGTGCGTTGGGCCCAGGAAACCCTGGCGATTGAAACATGGGCTAGGAGGGCGGCTATTCCCGCTGCCGTCATCGCTGTCTTTTGTTTCATCATTCGGCGAACACTCGAGCACGGTTTAGAACTGGGTCCTTTTGAGTTTCTCTTTGACAAATGGCACCTCGGACCGATGAGGATGCTCGATTTCGCGGCGGTGGCAGCCTTGCTAATCCTTTCGCAACCGATCACGAAGGCGGCAGCGATAAGGCCTCTCGTGCTGTTGGGACAATCTTCGCTGCAAGTCTTTTGCGTCCATCTTCTGTTTTGCTTCGCCGGTCTCACGCTGATGGGCAATGCGTCGATGCTAAACGGATGGCGACAATTCACACTTCTGAGCATGACACTTACGGCGATGTTGATCACGGCGAAGATTTTCTCAAAGAGCGAGGTCAAGAACGAACGGCAAGGACGAATACAAATATCTTCCGGATCAGATCCAGCACCTGCAACAAACTTGGGGATGGGGAGAGTCAGCCATCGCTGACCTGCTCGGATGCGATTTGATCCGTCTCACCGGTCGAAGCTCGGATAAAACGGTGGGTGAGACTGATCGCATTGTTCGTTGAAAATTGCCGATTGGTCGGCAAACCGGAGTTATCAGTGGCGACCAAGAAGGCAATCATGCCAACTGGCGAAACAGTGCGCCGTGAAAGGCGCTGGACTTCAGCGGGTGCAACTCCCGCCCGGGAACTGGTTCGCTCCACCCGGTAGCAATCGAAGCGGCAGCGGAGGCAACGAAACTGTCGGAGCTTTCGATGTAGAGGGTCGCTAGGCGACTCGGCGAGCGTGCAGGCCATAACGTGAGTAAACGCTGAGCAGGCCCCGAAAAAGTAATTGCAGGAGCCGACCTGACTGTTACACAGGGAAGGCCGCTGATGGTGGAGAGGGACGAGCGAACAAGCTCCATCGGACCTGCCGGGGTAATGGCGATGGCATGTAGGCATAGGAGACCAGACGCAACACGGGAAGCCCCAGCGGTGATCATAATAAGGATCAACTGGCAACTCGCGAGAGACAGGCCGGGCCGTGTGGGGTGGCGGAGAGGCTTACAGTACCGATGAAGCCGGGTAATTCCGGGGGAGGGAAGAGGCCTTAGTTAAAGACGAACGCAAGAAGCAACGAAGGACCGAGGGATTGGCGATGAGCCTAACAACTCCATTCAGTGTTCAGAAGTTGCAGACGGCGTTGCACGCAAAAGCGAAGGAAGCGCCCGACTTTCGTTTCTACGCGCTGTACGACAAGGTGTATCGGAGAGATGTTCTGGCATATGCCTACGAACGCTGCAAGGCCAATGGCGGAGCAGCGGGAGTGGATAACCAGACCTTCGAGGACATCGAACTGTATGGCGGGGAACGGTGGTTGGGCGAACTGACGCAAGAGCTGAACAGTCAGACCTATCAACCGCAACCCGTGCGGCGAGTGTATATACCGAAGCCGGACGGGAAGCAGAGACCGTTAGGAATACCTACAATCCGAGATCGGGTTGTGCAAACGGCGGCAGTGCTGGTACTCGAACCTATCTTCGAGGCCGATCTGCAGCCGGAGCAGTATGCCTATCGGGCGGACCGCAGCGCGTTGGACGCAGTACAGCATGTCCACAAGCTGATCAACACGGGTCATGGGCAGATCGTTGATGCGGATCTCAGCAGCTACTTTGATAGTGTTCCACACGCCGAGCTTATGAGATCGGTGGCTCGCAGGGTCGTCGATGGAGCGATGTTGCATCTGATCAAGATGTGGCTGGAAGCTCCGGTCGAAGAAACGGACGAGCGGGGCAACACGCATCGGAGCACGCGCAATCGGGACGAGGGTCGAGGTACTCCGCAAGGATCCCCGATCAGTCCTTTGCTCAGCAATCTGTACATGCGACGATTCGTGCTGGGGTGGAAGAAGCTCGGGCACGAGGAGCGTTGGAAAGCGTACATCGTGAACTATGCCGATGACCTCGTTATCTGCTGCCGCGTCGGTGCCAATCACGCACTAGCCGCGATGCGGACGATGATGTCGAAGCTGAAGCTGACGGTGAACGAGAACAAGACGCGGGTCTGCTGTCTGCCGGAAGAGAAGTTTGATTTTCTGGGTTACACGTTCGGGCGCTGCTATTCGATGAGGAGAGGCCGGGTCTATGTGGGCACGGCTCCATCCAAAACACGGATACAGCGCATCTGTCGCACGATCAGCGACGAGACCGGGCGAGATACCGTCAGGCTGGACCCGAAGACAATGGTGGAAAAGCTCAACCGCATGTTGATTGGCTGGGCCAACTACTTCTGTCTGGGATCGGTCAGCAAAGCCTACCGTGCGGTCGATATACACGCCCGCCGAAGGCTGCGTCGGTGGCTATGCGACAAACACAATGAGCCGCGACCGGGGTACAAGCGTTTTCCGGAAGCGTCTCTGCATTTCGTGTTTGGCTTAGTCCAGTTACCACACCGGACCGCCAGCCTTCCGTGGGCGAGAGCGTGAGTCTTTTCCGAGAGCCGGATGCGGGAAATCTGCTTGTCCGGTTCGATGAGCGGGAACAGGAAACAGAACCAAGCCAAACCGGACTGCGGGGACCTGGCGAAAGCCAAGTCGAATATCCACCGGGAGACTGCCGTTACTGCGCCTGTTCTCGACTCTACTCGCGATTTTGAGCCTGATCGACCGATTCTAGTTTACGTAATGGCCGAAGTTCTCGTTCTTTTGTATTCGCCGAATACCTACGAACTGCAGCACAGCAAACACTGACACCAGCTCTGCAACCACTTCGACTACCCACTTCCCTTCGGCGCTGAAGGGTACAACGAATATCAGAACGTAGCTGCCAAGCACCCATGCCAGGAAAGCTCATGCCACAGCTGCTCGCAGGTCACTACCATGGCTTGGTCCCTTTCGCGAACGACAACTTGCTGCTCCAACTGCCGCCGATCCCTAGGGCCAGCAGATCGCGCAGCATTAATCGCGCCCGTAGCAACCGCGTTTTGACGGATGCCGTGGAAACCCCAAGAGTTTTGGCTGTCTCTTCAATGCTTAAATGCTGCATGTCGCGCAGCGCGAAAACTTCGCGGTATTTCTGGCCCAGTGACGCCAACGCCTCTGCCAGCTTCTGCCGGACCTCGCTTCGTTCCAGGGTTTCCAACGGAATCTCCCGCCAGTCAGCAAAGTCGCGCGGCACATAGTTACCTTCGTCGTCCTGGTGATCCACGATTGGCTGCATGATCTTGATATGTTCTTTCCTTCTTCGCATGCGCGCTTCATTCACGGTGACGGGTCTATCTCGGCACGGTTCCGCCTCGGCAAAGGGTGCAGCGTGTCCGTTGCGCGATCAGCGCGGAAACCGGACGAGATGCCCTCAGGCTGGATCCGAGGACACTGGTAGAAAGGCTCAATCGAATGCTGATCGGCTGGGCCAACTACTTTTGTTTGGGAGCGGTCAGCCAAGCCTACAGTGCGGTCGATCTTCACGCCCGCCGAAGGCTGCGTCGGTGGCTCTGCGACAAACATGCGGAAGTGCGGCCGGGCTACAAACGGTTTCCGGAGGCGTCTCTTCACGCTGTGTATGGTCTGGTGCAGTTACCACACCCTACCGCGAGTCTTCCGTGGGCGAAAGCGTGAGTCTTTTCCGAGAGCCGGATGCGGGAAAACTGCCAGTCCGGTTCGATGAGCGGGAACAGGAAACAAGACCAGGTCAAACCGGACTGAGGGGACGAGGCGAAAGCCGAGTCACACGCCCACTGGGAGACTACCGTTACTGCGCCTGTTCTCGACTCTACCCGCAAGATCAGCCGATTCTCAAGTAGTGTCACGTGCTTGCGACAGTTGAGAATTGTAGAGCGTCGAATCCGCGAACTTGCAAGGCTATTTCACGCCCCCAAGACCAGGAAGGGTGTAGGTTGCGCGTGTCAGTCACCCAGAGTCAGTCTTGGACACTCCAGGGGACCTCTGTTAATGTGCAAGGGATCTAACAGCGCAGCAGGAAATTGCCAATTTTGCAAGTCCGCTTTTGATCGCCTAGGAGGTCCTGTCAATGTCCGAAGCGGGAGGTTCCAACATCGAAGTTGCCCACCATCTCAGCGAGCATAAAGAATCGTCGCAATCTTTGGGACACGAAATATTGGAGATCGCGGAGGCCTTGGTGCTCGCCGTAGTCGCGGTCACCACTGCGTGGAGCGGCTATCAGGCAGCGCTCTGGACTGGACATCAGGCGGAACTGTACGGCCAAGCGAGCAAATTGCGGATTCAAGCCGAGGGAGCCGCCACGTATGCCAATCAGGAGCGCTTGTACAACGCTTCGACCGTGGTTGAGTGGCTGAAGGCCGAAGCCCACAGCGACAAGAAGCTCGCCGACCTTTTTGAACGGCGTTTCCTTCCCGAGTTTCGTCCCGCCTTTGAAGCTTGGAAGAAGACTGACCCTCTCAACGACCCCAATGCTCCGGCGGGTCCTCAGTTGATGGCGGAATACCGCAGCTCCAAGACGGCAGAGGCGGCAAAGTTGAATGACCAAGCCACAGAAGTATTCGAGCAAGGCACACGAGCCCGGCAACTCTCCGACCAATATGTGCGAGTAACGGTGACGCTAGCAACCGTCCTACTGCTGATGGCAATCAGCCAGCGTTTCAAAACTCGTGGTGTGCGGGTTGGACTGCTAGCGATCGCCGCGATCCTGTTGTGCTTTCCGGTTTACCATATCATTACGCTGCCTCGGGCATAGAGCGGTTTGCCATTGGCCGCCCGGTATGGCGGCCTGAACAAGGCGATACGCTCGAGTCCCTTAAACTGTATCGTGACACAAAACAGGAACTCGAACGCGGGATGCCGTTTCGTCGGGTTCAGAAATCTTGTAGCTGGACCGTACTGACCTCGATAGGCGACTGGGTGGGTGTATCGTCGCAGCACCGCAGGCGAGGGGAACAGACAGTACTCCCTCGAACGAGCTTCGAGCCGACATTTCTGCGCGATAGATTTCGTCAGAGAGGTAGATGCCGGGTGGGAAGGGTGGACAGATCGGGACGTAAAGGGATTGCACTCGTCGAGTACCAGCGTTTAGCGACCTACCACGATGCGGAAAGCTTTCTCACCAAATCGTGCGAAGAGCCCGCGATCGTCGGATCTCGCGGTCCGCCGTAAGCAAAGACATTCCCTCGACCAGGGCGGTGGCTCCAATAATGCGATCAGCGGGATCCTTAGGATAGGTGTCGGGGAGTGCGAGAGCGCGTACACAAGCGCGGCCGCTGATGGGTAGGACAACGAACCGTTCCTCAATTTCGCGCAAGAAAGATTCAAGGCTGATATTGAGGCGGATGCGCCCCTTACTGGAGAGCGTCGTCAATTCCAGGAGGGTGATATCGGAGATGGCCAAGCCGTCATTATTCTGCCGTGCATCGTTGATGGCCGCTCTTGCTTTCATGGAAAGCTGAGCTTGGTCAAACGCCAACCAGACGACAACATGCGTGTCGAGGAGAATCACTTGAGCTCTCCCCAGTCTTTGTCCGAAATTGCGGGAGAAACAATATCGCCAGCAATGGCGCCCTTACCCACCAAGAAATTGTAGATGTCGTCTGTGTTTTTGTCGGCAGGGACAAGTTTCGCCACCGGCTTGCCGTGTTTCGTGATCACTACGGTTTCCCGCTTAGCCTGAACTTCGTCCATCACCGCGAGGCAATGTATCTTAAACGAACCTGCTGCCATTTTCCTCATTTTCAAATCTTTTCGATCATAGTCATTATACCATAGTCGTATTGGATCAATCCCCACAGCTGTCCCCTGGTTACATCAACTATCGGTAAACACGGAACGACTAGGCAGGACGTATTCCGTTTTTTATCATTGCAACTTCGCGTACTCTGCTTTGGCTTCTTGGAGGAGTGGGATATCGGGGTCGGAGTCTTTCCAGAGGGCGAAGAAATCCTGGTAGGCGGAGCGGGCGCCGGGAATGTTCCCCTCGAGAACGCGAGCGCGCGCTAAACCCAGACGGGTGATGGCGGAAACCATGGAATTGCCCATCATGGTTCTATGATCGAGCATTTTCTGGAATTCTTGAGCGGCCTCAGGCCCATTGCGAGTCCTCAGATAGGCCACGCCTCGGGTATAAATGGGAATCATGATTCCCGGTCCGCCGAATTCGTAAGGACGAGCCACGTTCAGGAACTCAATCGCCTTGGAGGGATTGCCGCGGTGCAGTTCGATGTCGGCGCGAATGGTTGGAAGGCCATAGCCCTGGAGCAAAGTGTCGAGCGACGAATTGCGGTCCAGGTCGTCCACGAGTTTTTGCGCCTGTGTGACGTCGCCAGACAGCGCCAACGCCTGTGCCGCAAGGCTCTTCACAAAACGTCCCGACGATAAAGCCAGCGCCGTGATAGCCGCTTGGTGCGCCTGCGCACTATTACCGACCAACCCTTCGCGTAGGGCGGCACGCGCCTCATACAAAGCGGCTACTTCTTTCGCGTCACTACGCTTCGCGGATTCCATTGCCTGGCGGGTAAACTCCCGAGCCTTTTGAAATCGGCCATGATAGGCCTCAGTGTCCGCCTGTTGCATGAGGACTGCGTCTTCCACCCCGGCTTGCCCATGGCCCAGGCGAGCTGTTGCTGCATCCCGGCCACGTCATTCTGCAAGAAGCTCAGGGTGTATAGGACACCGTGCAGACCCGGATAGTCCGACTTGTGTGCTAGCGCACGATCAACAGTTACCTTGGCCTCGTCCAGGCGATTGAGCGCAATGTATTCTTGCGCCAGATTGGCAGCAGTGACGCCGTTATCGGGATCGAGAGCTAAGGCTTGCTGGTATCCGCCCATGGCTTTTTCATGCTGGCCAAGAAGGGCATAGATCACCGCCAAGTCGTTGTAGGCTTCATCGTCGCGAGGATATTCCTGAATCCAAAGCTCGTACTGCTGAACTGCTTTCTCCTGTTCCCGAGTGACGCTGGCGTAGTAACTGGAGGAGATATAGAGTTTCTCCCGTTCGCTGACTCGGTCGCGCAGTTCGTACGCTCTCGTTAGATTCTCGGCGGCGAGATTGGTTTGGAAGTCATAAAAAATCCCCAGGTCCACATAAGCCAAGGCAAAGTTGGGATCCAGTTCCACGGCGTGCTTAAGTAACGGAATGGCTTCGGCCTCGCCCTTTTCGCTCTGCACTCGCCGGGCATCGGTGTAGGCCTTGAGGGCTTCGAGTGAGGACGTGGTGGCCTCTTCCAGGGGTTTGTCGAACCTGGTGATCGTGGCCAGCGACTCGCCGAGCCTGCCACGGAGTGTAGTGGCGGCTGTACCCAGTGCCTGCAAGACTTTTTCGCGGCTGTCGGCTTCCGCTTCGGCACTCCCCAGCGAGTCGCCCGTCTGACAGTTCTCCGCATTCAAACCAATCGCATAGTGGCTGCCCAAGCTCGCGATGGAGCCCGCCAGGAAGGCCTTGCTTTGGGTCCGCTGGCAAATCTCTCGCGCGACCTCGTGGGTCACCGGCTGACCAGGTGAACGACCCATCAAACTGGTGGTGGCGGTTACTTTTTCGTCGGAAAGGATGTTCAGAAAGGGCGACTGTTCGAGGTTGGTTGCCAGCGCCTGCTTGAGAGTGCCATCGAACACCTGATCGCCGGTGGTGTTGGCAAAATCGGCGAGAACGATGGTGTCCTTGTCAGTGAGGCGGTGTGCGGCCTGGCGTGAACGGAAGTAGAACGCGCCCGCGCTGGCGACGGCGAGAAGTACCGCGGCGGGAACCAGAACCTTCCAGAGCTTGCGGCTCTTGACGGGAACTTCGGCGACCTTGACCGCGCTCGATGACGGAGATCGAGCCAGCGCAGGCGAGGAACCGGATGTTGGCGATGGCGATTGGCTTACCTGCGCGCTACTTTCCTGCGCGATCGGCACCCTGCCGGAACTCGCCGCCGCCGCTCGTCCCGTCTCTGAATCCCGCTTTAGGCGCAGCAATTCGGATCGCATTTCGGAGGCGTGTTGATAACGTAGTTCTCGATCTTTCTCCAGCGCACGGTCGATGATGTCTTCGAGCTTGGGCG
>Ga0210396_10000410_pt1 | contig 58447 bp, 49 predicted proteins | sample IncBWH17OmetaG_FD_155466 | JGI IMG/M metagenome (GOLD analysis project Ga0210396, IMG submission 155466) | Forest soil microbial communities from Barre Woods Harvard Forest LTER site, Petersham, Massachusetts, United States - Inc-BW-H-17-O ... | reverse complement strand
CACAACCTTCGTATCGGTAGGTAACTCACTTACACAAGGGTATATGGATGCCGGTGTATATGAATATGGCCAGGATAACTCATACCCAAATACCCTTGCTAAGCAAATGAAATTAGCTTTGCCATCCATGAATTATGTGCAGGCCATGACCATTGGTAATGGTAGTGGCCATATGCATTTGGCGTATGTTAACGGACAATTAGATCCTATAACTGCTACTGATTCATCACATACAAATCCTACCGGCCCTGATCCGTCTTGGACGAACTGGGGTGCAAACTACCAGGGTACCCTTGTGAATAATATGGGTATTTCAGGTATAAGGCTTACCGATTGTGTTGCTATACCTTCTGCATCCTTGCCTTCATTATACCAGGCAAAACAGGTTAACTGGGTGGTAATGGATCAAAATCCGTATGCGCGATTTATGAAAATAGGTACACTAGCAGCTCCTGTTCAGTATATTGATAATATACGTGCAAGTAAAGCAACCTTTTTTACCTGCTGGCTGGGTGATAATGATGTGTTGGGATATGCACTTAGCGGCGGTGTTTCATCAACACCATATAACCATATTACTATAGATAATATTACACCGCCTGATGTTTTTGCCCAGAAGTATGATTCTATTCTTACAGCGTTTAGCAACATGGGTGCTCAGGGAGTATGTATGACCATACCGAATGTTACGTCAATACCTTATTTCAATACTGTGCCTACTCATATACTTGTAAATGGGGTGAAGCAATATTTTTACATAACCCAGTGGGATGGTACCGTGCGTCTTGCAACCGATAAGGATTATATTCTGTTACCTGCTTATGATTCCATATCGCAAGGTGAAGGTACTTCAATGGCCAGGGCGATTCCAAACAACCAAGTACTTGATTCAGTAGAGGCAGATTCGGTTTTAAGTGCCACCATACAATATAACAACGCAATATATAGCCTTGCTAAACAATTTAATTTCGCTGTTGTTGATATAAATGCCATATTAAAACAGTTCCAGGTTAGTTATACCATTGATGGTATTTCTTTCTCACGTACCTTCATACAAGGTGGCATGTTCGGGCTTGATGGTATACATCCTAACGCACGTGGATATGCTGTTGTGGCTAATTATATAATTGATGAGATAAATACAAAATATGGTTCAAGTCTCCCTGATGTAGATATAACTAAATTTAAAGGAATAATCTTCCCGAATTTTTAATGAGAAAGATAAAGTCAGTAATTGTCCTTTCTTTCGTTTTTGTGGTTCTTACCGCATTGACCGGTGCTGAAGTTCAAATTTCGGGCAAAGTTTTTTCAAGTAAGCCTGAAATAGCAAAATGTATAATGCTTGTTAAGGTTGTTGCCAGGAAGGGCGGCAAAGTATTAGCCGTAGGGCACGATCTGTTAGATACTACCGGAGCCTACAAGCTGGTTATTAAAAATGTTTCCCCGCCAACTCAGCAATCGCCTGTAGATATTTATGTGGCGGGATTGGGTATTGATACTATGTATGTAAAATCATTCTATTCATTTGAGAGTAGCAATATTGCTTTGAATATTGAAATTCCGAATGTTTACAATAAAGATGCTACTGGTGCCGTGGTTTGTCCTAAATGCGGTAACTCGGCCGATATTCTGCCCATAAAGTATGGGGCACATCACCGGATAAAGAGAATAATACATAATGGCGATACTACTTATGTTCCTTTAGATCATAACATACCCAGCGAAATGTATTCGGAGCTTCATCCATACTGGTATTGCAATAAATGCAAGATTCAGTTCTAATACCCGTTGCGCAGATTTTAGGTAAATTCGCGCCTTAAATTTATAATGTGATGAAAATTCGTGTTCTGTTCCCCTGTCTGCTTATAGCTGTGTTTTTTTCTTCCTGCGATAATTGGTCCAACGTTATTCCTAAGAGCACTTACGATGCTCCATTCCCTAAGAAGAATAGAGATCTCACGGAGCTTTTGGGTAACAAGCTTTATATAAAAAGGGGTAAGGATACTACCATGTTCAATGTTACTTATCTTGATAAACGCAACCTGATAACCGAAAAGAATGGCGATACTATTTTTTACGGTACAGTATCAAAGTTCAGGGGACTCTATTATTTTAGCCAGCAATTGAATGATACATCTTATCTCATTTATGCTGTAATCATAAAGGGGAATTACCTGTATGGGCTTAATGCTCCATGGTATGAAGGTATTGTAATTGATCATCATGTGTTGAAAGGAGAATATAAAGGGCTTGTAAAAAAGATTAGCGCTGACGGTAAGGTGATACGCCTGCACCCGGATAAAAAAGAAATGAAAAAAATGTATGCAATGATAATGGATAGCCTGCCACCCGATACATTAATTTTTGTTGCTCAAAAAAATATTACTCCGGCTAAAATTGATACCGCTTCTATTACCCGATCAATAGACCCGGATGATTTTGAAATATTCTCGAAAGTTTATCCAAACCCGGCTACAACTGAAGTGAATGTTGAACTTCAACAAAGGTTGGATGTGAAATATTCATTATCTGATATTACCGGTAAAGCTTTGAGTAATGGTGAATTGCATGACTCGATAAACAAGGTTGATGTAAGTAGTTTAAAGGACGGTATCTATATTCTCACCTTGGCAAAAGCTGATGGTAAGGGTGAAGAATCGGTAAAGATCATTAAGCGTTAAGCAATAAAGTACCGGTGGAAAAGATATACCTCATCGGCGGGCTGGGAGTAGACGAGAGGGTATTCACCCATATTCATTTTAAGAATTACGAAAAGCATATAGTAAAGTGGATAGAGCCATTGCCCAAAGAATCACTTGCGGGATATTGCAAAAGGTTATTGGTGCAAATTGATTCGCCTAACCCTGTAATTGCAGGAGTTTCTTTTGGTGGAGTAGTAGCCAATGAAATTTCCAAACTCATTCCTGTAAGTAAGATCATCCTCATATCCAGTATCCGTTCATGGAGAGAAATGCCATGGTATTTTAGACTATCAGGTAAACTAGGGGTGCACAAATTAATTCTGTTGAAAATAGCCAAACGTGCTAATCGCATTATACGGTGGTTTTTTATAGGGAACGACCCAACACACAGACAATTATTGATGGAGATTGCTCAAGGTACAAGCCCTACTTATCTTAAATGGGCCATTGATGCAATAGTAAAGTGGAAAGGTGAAGAAGTGCCGGGCGCTTTGCAGATACATAGTGATAAGGATAGGACGTTCCCAATACGTAACATAAAACGCCCTGATAAGGTCATTAACGGAGTAGGGCACTTTATGGTTGTGCAGCGAGCAAAAGAAGTAGGCGAGTTTATTGACAGTACTGCCGGAACAAATACTTAAAATGCAGGTACCGGTGCCCAAGGCGCCATCGCTTCATTCTCAGTAACTATCTTTTCAACGAGCATTGATGTGTTGTCAATATAATCTACTTGTATGTTCCAAGGGGCGTTTATCCAATTCTCCAGCTTGGCTGTGAGGGTTTCATCGGCATCATACACTACCGGTACGCCAAGCTTATCAAGCGCTGCTCCGTTACAATATTGTTCATATTGCCGTATAATTGGTATGCAGAATAACTTCTTTCCCAAATAAAGGGTCTCGGCAGGAGTTTCGAAACCTGCACCAGTGAGTAAGCCTTTGCAACTAGCAACACTGTTCAGGAACCCATCGTTACTTGCCGGAAAGAAAGTTACATTATTACGGGTGTATTTCTCTTTTGCACGTATGGAGAATACTTCCCACTTCGCATCAATCTTGCTTAGGTGGTTGTATAATTCTTCATCTCCAAAAGAAGAAAGATAAACGGTGTAATGCTCTCCATCGGTAACGTTCAAATTACGTACCTGCGAACGGATTATCGGGGTATAAATAAAATCATCGTACCTCTCAAAGTGCAGGCCAATAGGGTTCGATTGCTTGATGTGATGCTTTAATATCAGGTTTCCTGCAATGCTTTGTTTTGCAGGCATAGGGGTTTTAGGTGATAAGAACGAAGGCTGGTGCCCGAACGATACAAACCTTTTATTGGCCAGCCATGCAGCCCATGAACTGATGAACTCATAATCGTTAATTATAAGGTCGTACTTCTGTATAGGGAATGCTAAAAGCTCTTTAATGATCTTTACCGGGGTGAACTTCTTGATGGATTGCGTAAAATCTATTTTACCATTGGTTCCATAGTGATAACTTATGCCTGTGCTGCGGTATTTAATTTCGTAAGGCAGGTCCAAATGCACATTGTTTCCACTCAGTAAAATATCAACATCGCCATAGCGCTTCAGGTAAGGTATAATTTCCCTGGCGCGGCTCACGTGGCCATTACCTGTTCCCTGGATAGCATACAAGATCTTCATAGGTTAGTGTTTATTTGGTTTTGGATTGAAGCTAAATGAAAATCCCTCTTTAGTGGAGACGAAAGAGGGATTGAAAACATCACGAATAATATGTTTCGTCTTTGTCTCATGATGCTTTCTCAAGATTGTGCATTATTTTTTGCAGCGACACTATCATTTTCTGTCCATCGCGTGTTTCGAGCCTTGCCCAGGCATCTATGGTCGGTTCTGTATCTTCTATTGACCAGGCGAATGAAAATGTATCAACAATGCGGTAGCTGCTTGTATTGAATTTATTATCCTTAGCGGAAAGAGAAATGATCTCCACTTCTTTACCAATAAATCTCTCCGATTTATCTAATAACTCTTTTGCCTTTTCTATTGTCATGATCTCCTGGTGGTTCATTATACAAGGTCGTGAAGCTCCCAACCGTAATATTTCTGTGTCTGGGTTTCTTCCGATTTATTGTTCCTCATCTTTTCAAGCTCTTGAAGCCTTTTGCTGAGTCTCATATCGCTCGAAAGAAAGTAATAAGCCAGAAGGCAAACTAAACCGGTCAGGGGGATGAATAGTTGTATCATGGTCTTTGTTTTATTACAATACAAAGTTCCTCCTCTTGTATTACTAAAAGGTAAACCGCTGGTGAATAAATGGTTAAGTTAAAGAGAATTTATCGTCTCTTCTTTGCTTTGTATTTCTGGTACAAACCTCTTACAATGCCATCAGATAGGCCTATTTCAGGCACCATTATGTTTTTTATGTCGGCACATTTCATAATAGTGAGCAATATTTTGGCGGCAGGTACAATTACGTCAGCCCTATCAGGATTAAGTCCTAATATTTTCACCCTGTCTTTCGGTGAATATGATTCTATTTTAGCGGCTAATAGTTTTAACTTTTTATAAGGTAAAGGCTCGCTGCCCTTCTTTTCAGACATCTTATAGAGCTTGTTAATATTACCACCCGAACCTATGGCAGTAATACTTCCTTTGCCCTGTGCTGACTTGCGAACCCATTCTTTAAATTCAAACCAGGTCTCTTTATCAACCTTATCGTAAAGCAGGAGTATGGTGCCTATATTGAATGATTTAGATGCAACTGTTTTACCATTACTAATTAGTGTCAACTCGGTGCTACCGCCGCCAATATCAATATATAAGTATGATGAATTTTTATCTAACAGGTCGGCTGCGTGGTTTGAATAAATTATACTGGCTTCAGTTTTTCCATCAATAACTTCAACTCTTATTCCTGCTTCAATGCGTATGCGCTTTACAATATCATCGCGGTTTTGTGCAGCACGAAGGGCTGCCGTGGCGCAGGCTTTATAGTCAATTACCTCATGCACCATTATCAGATGCTTAAAAGCTTTCATAGTTGTGACCAGCCTGTTTGCTTTTTGTTGTGTAATACGCTTGCGTAAAAAAGCATCTTCACCTAAACGAAGTGGTATACGTATTAACTCCGATTTTTTAAAAGAGGTCTTCCCTTTGTCTACAATTACGTTGCAAAATAGAAGGCGTACCGCGTTCGAACCTATATCTATTGATGCGAATTTCAAGGGTTATTTGGTGTTTGTAAGGCGGCTTTTAAAGTAATTGTAAATTTCGTTTTGTGCCCTCACTTTTTTTGCTCCGGGCAGGGCAAATTTATACATGTTGTTTTGGTCAGCATCAAGTATCCTTGCCTTGGTATTATCGCTAAACTGTATGGCAAGTATATTCTTCAGGTCCTTCCTTATATTCTCATCGTATATTGGTACGGCTATTTCATTACGCAGGTCAAAATTACGATACATCCAGTCGGCAGATGTGATATATATCTTCTCATCGCCTTCGTTGCAGAATATTAAAACGCGGGCGTGTTCCAGATATTTATCTACAATACTTATCGCTTCAATGTTTTCACTTAAACCTTTAATGCCGGGCATTAGGGTACAACTTCCACGTATAATAAGTTTTATTTTAACTCCCGCCTGGCTGGCCTTATACAGTTTCTCGGCCACTTCGCCATCCACAAGCGAATTGAGTTTAAGTATAATATAGGCTTCTTTCCCTGCTTTTGCATTTTTCATTTCCCGGCCAATGTACTTCAGCAGTTTTTCGCGCATGGTAAACGGAGAAACAAGCAAGTGTTTGTATGCGCCAATATGAAAGTTGTTGTGATAAAAATGGAACACTTTTCCTACCTCTTCTGTAATTCTTTCATCTGATGTGAGCAGGCTGTGGTCACAATACATGGCTGCGGTATTTTCATTGAAATTACCCGTGCCAATATGTACATAATCTATAAAGTCGTTTTCTTCTTTACGCGTAATGAGTAATAGTTTCGAGTGGACCTTTAACCCGGCAATGCCGTATATAACTTCAGCGCCTTCTTCTTTCAATTGATTTGCCCAATATAAGTTCGATTCCTCATCGAACCTGGCCTGGAGTTCAACTACTACACTAACGGCTTTGCCATTTTTCAATGCATTAATAAGCGTAGAGCATATATTCGAATTTTCAGCTACTCGGTACAGTGTCATTTTTATAGACGTAACTTTCGGGTCGATGCTGGCCTCCCGAAGCATATCTATTATATAATTGAACGACTGGTAAGGGTAGCTTAATAGAACATCCTTTTTTCTGATAACACTGAAAATACTTTTAACATTTTGCAGATCAGGATGCGGTAATGGCGATGAATGATGATATAGCATATCACTATGCCCAACATTCGGAAACTTCATAAAGTCTCTGAAATTATGATAGCGCCCTCCGGGAATAAGCGTGAGCGATTTTTTTGCCTTTATTTTTTTTGTTACAAACTGTAAAAGATCAATAGGTATTTCTCTGTCATATACCAAACGAACAGGGTCACCTGTCTTTCGTTGCTTTACACTGGCCTGTATTTTTTCAACTATACTTTTTGAGAAATCCTGGTCAATATCAAGTTCAGCATCGCGTGTAAGTTTAATGGTATAGGCGCTTGCTTCATCAATACTCAGTACCGAAAATACTTCCTTCAGGCAAAAGCGTATAATGTCATCAAGTAAAATAATATACCTGTTCTCTGATCGTAGTTTTTTTGGTAATACAATAAAGCGCGGAAGAAGGTGCGTTGGAATTTGAATTAAAGCATACTTAATTCCCTTGGGGTTCTTTTCTTTTTTTGAAAGTTTAATGGCAAAGTAAATAGCCTTATCGCTCAAAAAAGGAAACTTGGGTATAGCATCGATCATTATCGGCGCGAGGGTAGGCAGCACTTTGTCGTGAAAGTATTTTTCTACAAAACTCTGTTGGTCCTGGGTCAGTTTCTTTTCGTTAATTATAAATATCTTCTGATCCTCCAGTTCTTTTACTAATGCAGTATATACCTCGTCTACTTTCTTTTGTTGCTCTATAACTGTTTTATGTATCAGCTTCAAAAGTTTCCTTGGGTTTTCACCCATTACTTCTTTGGCATTCTTTTTAACCTCTAAAAGGCGTTTAAGTGTAGCCACACGAACCCTGAAAAACTCATCGAGGTTACTGGAGAAAATACCAAGGAATTTTATACGCTCAATAAGCGGTACTGTTTTATCTGTAGCTTCCTGAAATACACGCTCATTAAATGAGAGCCAACTTATATCTCGCGGTATATAATAATTTTTCATAAGAATGAATACAAATATAAAAGTATTGAGGAATGGAGATAGTCCTGCACTTTATTTGCCGGGCTCAATAAACAGGGTTTTACCAACTGAGCTTCCCAGGGTTTTCCAGTTCTTTATATTGAATTGAATACCTGCAGTGGATGCAGTAGAAAGTTTAAGGAGTAATTTCCGTGTAAGCATATTGTACAATTCGGTTATTGATGGATCGTGGCCAAAAAGCATTATCGTATCATGTTTGTCGTCTTGTTTCCGTAGCATATCTAATATATCGATGGCTCTTTTTTCATAAATGTTAGGGTTAACTTCTATAAAGGTAGCCGGGTAACGCAGATCCATAGCAAAAATAACAGCAGTGTTAAGCGCCCTGAAGGCATAACTCGATATGATCTTATCGGGTTTTATCTTCTTCGATTTTAAAAGCTTGGCAACCTTATGGGCTCTTTCAACACCTGCTTGTGTTAGTGGGCGTTCCCAGTCGCTTACATGCTCATCCCATGAGGCTTTAGCATGACGAACGAGGTATAGTGTTTTCATATGTTTTCAAAATTACTGAAAAGCACGGGCATACAATATTAACACAATGTTAATTTTCGATTAATACTCTGCTTGAATATCAGGTGTAAATATAAGATATTCAGATAGATATATCTGACTAAGTTCCTGTCAAATCAATTCATTTATATTTGCTTCTCAAAAATCAAAGGACTATGGAAAAACTTATTGAATGTGTTCCTAATTTTAGCGAAGGTGTTGATCTTTCAATAATAAAGCAAATAACCGACCAGATAGAAAGTGTTAATGGAATAAAACTGCTGGATGTAGACCCGGGTAAAGCTACCAATCGTACAGTGGTTACTTTTGTTGGAAATCCACAAGCAATTGTAGAAGCTGCGTTTTTAGGAATAAAAAAGGCGTCAGAGCTTATAGATATGACCAGGCATAAGGGAGAGCACCCTCGTATGGGTGCTACCGATGTTTGCCCGCTTATACCTCTTTCAAATATTACTGTTGAAGAAACCGTGAAATATGCTAACCAGCTTGCTGCCCGTGTTGGTAAAGAGTTGAACATCCCTGTATATTTATATGAACATGCCCAACCCGATACGAAGAGGAATAATCTTTCTGTAATCAGGGAAGGGGAGTATGAAGGTTTTTTCAAGAAGATAAAGAAAAAGGAATGGAAGCCTGATTTCGGGCCTGATGAGTTCTCAGTTCGCTCAGGTGGAACAGTTATTGGTGTAAGAGATTTTTTAGTCGCATATAACGTAAACCTCAATACTACTTCTGTTCGCAGAGCTAACTCTATTGCTTTTGATGTGCGTGAACGCGGCAGAGAATCAGTGGACGAAAAAGGAAATAAAAAAGTTGTTCCCGGTACTCTAAAGGCAGTTAAGGCCATTGGCTGGTTCATTGAAGAATATGGCCAGGCACAGGTATCTATGAACCTTACCAATATTACAGTGACTTCAGTTCACCAGGCTTTTGAAGAATGCAACAAAAGTGCTATTGCAAGGGGTATGAGAGTTACCGGTTCTGAGCTTGTGGGGCTTATACCGCTTCAATCAATGCTTGAGGCAGGTAAGTACTTCCTTCAAAAACAGCAAAGATCAATTGGTGTTTCTGAAAAGGAACTTGTACACATAGCAATTAAGTCGCTTGGACTTGATGAGTTGGGTAAGTTTGAACCCGAGAAGAAGATCATAGAATATCGCATGCGCAAAGCATCTGATAGCGCATTACAAGATCTTACCATTGCGGGCTTTGCCGATAAAACGGCTTCTGAGTCTCCTGCTCCGGGTGGAGGCTCGGTATCTGCTTATTTGGGTGCTTTGGGAGCTGCTCTGGCCGCCATGGTAGCTAACCTTTCAGCAGGTAAAAAAGGCTGGGAAGATAAGCTTGGCGAGTTTTCAGGCTTTGCTGCTAAGGGCCAGGAACTGAAACAAAGGTTGTTAAAACTGGTAGATGAAGATACACAGGCTTTCAACCGCATTATGGATTCATTTGGTTTGCCAAAAGCTACAGATGCAGAAAAAATGATGCGTAAAGAAGCTATACAAAAGGCTACACGTGGCGCTATAGAAGTGCCATATACAGTTATGCAAAAATCGTTGGAAGCTATGCACCTTGCAAAAGTCATGGTTGAAAAGGGTAATCCTAATTCGGTGAGTGACGCCGGTGTTGCTGCTTTATGTGCTAGGTCTGCTGTAATGGGTGCACACCTGAATGTGAAGATAAATGCCAGTGGAGTAGAAGATAAGGCATGGATTGAAAAGTTATTGGCTGATGCGAATAAAGTAGAAGCTGATACACTTAAGTTTGAAAAGGAAATTTTAGCTCTTGTAGATAAAGTAATTACAAAGGGTTAAAAAAGGTTAAGAAGTATAAAAAGAGGCTTCTTCCATGCTTATTTCAATAAATTTGCACCTTTTACGTTATTCCCTATAAAAAAGTGATGAAACAATATATTCTTTGCTCTATAATTACCCTTGCTGCGCTTACCTGTAAAGCCCAGCCACAAGTGGCCGATAAGGTTGTTGCAGTAATGGGTGGAAAGATCATTCTTCAGTCTGATGTTCAGAGCCAGTATATGGAGTATGTGGCACAAAATAGTGCCACTGCGGATACTAAATGCAAGGTACTTGAAGATTTACTTTATCAAAAGTTGCTCCAGTTAGAAGCTGAAAAAGATTCAACGATAATTATCAGTGATGCGCAGGTAGATGCTGAATTAGAGAAGAGGCTCAACTATTACGTAAGCCAGTTCGGTTCGAAAGATAAGTTTGAAGCATTTTATGGAAAGACGATACAGCAGTTTAAAGATGAATTGCGTGGCGATGTAAAGGATATATTACTTGCCCAGCAAATGCGCAGCAAGGTTACTGAAGGTATTACCGTTAGTCCTGAAGAAGTAAGAAAGTATTTTGAAGCAATTCCGGTAGACAGTATTCCGTATATACAATCGCAGGTAGAAATTGCCGAGCTGGTGAAAATGCCTGCCGTATCTGATGAGGAAAAGAATTTTGCAAAGGATAAGTTAGAAGGACTTCGCAGCCGCGTGCTTAAAGGCGAAAGCATGTCGAACCTGGCCATTTTATATTCTATGGATCCGGGATCAGCTAAAAATGGCGGTGTATATAAGGATGTAAGACGTCGTGAGTTTGACCCGGAAATAGAGAAAAGAGCATTTAGCCTGAATGATGGAGAGTATTCAGAGGTATTTGAAACTTCTTTCGGTTATGATTTTTTACAAGTGATTCACCGTCATGGCGACCTTGTTGATTTAAGGCATATACTTGTTCGCCCTGTGGTTTCTGATGATGATCTGGCTAAATCTAAAACGGAATTAGATAGTATTTATACAGCTATAACAAAAGATTCATTGAACTTTAGTGAGGCTGCAGCCAGATTCTCTGATGATAAAAATACCAAGTACTCAGGCGGTGTAATTATAAACCCGCAAACCGGTTTAACCCGTTGGGATATGAATCAACTGGGAGAATTGGATCCTACTATTTCGTTCACTATAAACAGCTTGAAAATAGGTGATGTATCACCTCCTGTATTCTATAATACCCCTGAAGCAAAACAGGCATACCGCATTATAAAGCTGAATAATATTACCAAGCCGCATAAGGCCAATTTAATTGACGATTATCAGCAAATACAGGCTGCTGCACTGGCTAAAAAAGAAAGTAAGGTTGTTAACGAGTGGATAAACCATAAGCTTAAAGATGGAATTTTCGTTAAGATAGATTCTGATTACAATACCTGCCATTTTCAGAACAACTGGCTGAATCCCTGATCTTTTTATTTCTCTGTAGGCCCCAATGGATTCCTATGGGAGATTCCTCCGCATAGTTTTACTTTATGTATGACTATTCAAACTATTCCTTTATTTTTGGAATGGTATGATTAAGAGATACGCCCGATTCATTCTTGCTTTTTGTTCTGCATGTGTTTGTTTTATTTCAAATGCAAGTACGGTTCAATCTGTTATTAAGGTTGATAGTATTCCCCGGGAACTAAACCTTGACACTCACTGGAGGTTTCATGCGGGCGATGATCTGCAATGGGTGGCTCCATCTTTTAATGATAATTCCTGGGATACTCTTACTACAGATATGAAGAGCAAGAATGCTCTTAGTCTGTTTAAAGGAATCGGCTGGTTTCGTATTCGCCTGAAGGTAACACCTGCGCTCTTTAGAAAAACCTTCATTCTGAAAATGGATCAAGCCGGGGCATCTGAGATTTATTTGAATGGAAAAAAGTTGTACCGTTTCGGAGCGGTTTCAAATACAAATGCAGGTAATGAGGTTCCGTTTGATCCTAAAAACAATACCTACTTTATTCAATTAAGTGCCGATACAATACAGGTCATAGCTGTCAGGTATAGTGCATATACTGCCTTAAAAAAAGAATATAGTGAGCCGGGCTTTTCGCTTACTCTTTCAAATGTCGATCATCTGGCTACCGATACATCAGAAAAGGAAGGGCAAATATTATTCTCCACCTTTGTTTTTGGCATCTTTCTAACACTTGCCATTTTCCACTTGCTGCTGTTCTTCTTTCACAGAAAAATTTTGTCGAACCTGTATTATAGTTTAATGGCCTTTGTTCTGGCCTTTTTTTGGCTCTATCCTGCTATTCTTGCAAAATCGGGTAATCCATTTATAGCCGACGATCTTAATAACATATTGGCGTACATATATGCCCCTTTCTTTTTCTTTATTATACTTTTAATTTACTCTATTTTCAGTGTTAAATTTAATTGGGTTACATGGGTATTGCTGGGTATTACAGTAGTAGCCGATATCTGTATTGCATTTAATGTTTCATGGTTCGGGTACGTCCTTATGTTTTCCATTATCTCATCTTCATTTCATAGTTTCAGAATAACTATTGGTGCCGTTCGTAATAAGAAAGCGGGAGCATGGATAATTGCTACAGGTTTTGGCATTTTTGCCGCAACAGTGGTGGCTATTTTACTATATGTTATTATAATGCTGCTAACCACACATAATGCCAATGTACATATTACGGATAGCAGCCCTCTATTATTTATTGCTATTATGGTATGGGGTTTCAGTATACCTACATCCATGTCGGTATACCTGGCCAGCGATTTTGCCCGAACGAATAAAACCCTTGCTTTACAACTTGTTCATGTAAAACAATTGGCTGAGCAAAACATTCAGAAAGAGAAAGAAAAGCAGCAGATAATTGAAGGACAGAAAGAGATGCTTGAAAAGCAGGTAAAGGAAAAGACTGCGAAGATACAGGATCAGAAAGACCAATTGGAAGAAAAGAACAAAGAAATAACGGATAGTATCAGTTATGCGCGTCGTATACAGACTGCCATATTACCTCCTGAAGAAATGCTGCAGGAAGCGCTGGGTGATTACGTAGTTGTTTACAAACCCAAAGATGTTGTATCGGGTGATTTTTACTGGTGCCATATGAATGGAGATATGGTTGTGTTTGCAGTGGCTGACTGTACGGGCCATGGTGTTCCAGGCGCATTTATGAGTATGATAGGCAATAGTATCCTTAATGAAGTGGTTATGGATAAAAAGGTTTTCGAGGCCGACCTGATATTGAACGAATTAAGAAATACACTGATAAGTACATTGCAAAAGAGCAGTGGCCATACTACCCGCGATGGAATGGACATTGCACTATGTGTATGGAATAAGAAAAATAACACCCTGCAATATGCAGGTGCCAACAATTCGCTGTACTGGATAAGTGAAAATGTAGCGAAAGATGGAAGTATACAAGAATCAGAAAAGATAAGGCTGCATAATAATAACCTGCTTGAGATTGTTGCCGATAAACAACCTATAGGCTACCAAGAGGGAAAGATGGATGTACCCTTTACCAAGCACATTATTCAACTGCGCAAAGGAGATACAATTTATGTGACATCAGACGGGTACATTGACCAGTTTGGCGGAGAAAAGAACAAGAAGTTCACATCGAAAAGATTCCGCGACCTGTTAGATACCTTTGTTCATCAACCAACGAGTGAGCAAAAAAGAGTACTTGAACAAACCATTGAACAATGGAAAAAGTACGAAACACAAACAGATGATATTTGTGTTATTGGGATAAGGGTATAATTACGAATTAAAAATTACGAATTTCAATCGCGTAGTCCTATTCCGAATATCAAGTTTGTAACACCCCAACATTATATTGCTTGGTAATAGGAGCGTGGTTAGCCATTTCAATACCAATGCTGATCCATTTGCGCGTATCTAAAGGGTTAATTATTTCATCAACCCACAGGCGGCTTGCCGCGTAGTAAGGCGACATCTGCTTTTTATAGCGATCCATAATATTATCCAGCAATTCTTTTTCGTCCTTAGGAGTGATCTCTTTGCCCTGTGCTTTAAGTGTGCTTACCTGTATCTGCAATAGTGTTTTAGCAGCTTGCTCGCCACCCATAACTGCCAGTTGTGCAGTGGGCCATGCCACAATCAGGCGCGGGTCATATGCTTTGCCACACATAGCGTAATTACCAGCACCATACGAATTACCCACCATAACTGTAAACTTCGGCACAACACTGTTTGCCATTGCATTCACCATTTTGGCTCCGTCCTTTATAATTCCACCTTGTTCAGAGCGTGAGCCCACCATAAAGCCGGTTACATCTTGTAAAAACACAAGAGGTATTCTCTTTTGGTTACAATTCATAATAAAACGCGCAGCTTTATCAGCCGAGTCAGAATATATAACACCGCCAATCTGCATTTCGCCTTTTTTACTCTTTACAATTTTGCGCTGGTTGGCAACAATACCGGCTGCCCAGCCATCAACACGTGCTACGCCACATATTATGCTTTTGCCATATTCTGTTTTGTATTCTTCAAAGTTCGAATCATCGACAAGGCGCTCAATTATCTCACGCATGTCATAAGGCTTCTCCCGGGTTTCCGGTATAATGCCCAATATTTCTTTCGGATCTTTTTTAGGTGCAATCGCTTTCTTTCTGTCAAAACCTGCTTTTTCAAATGCACCTATTTTATCAAATACGTTACGTATTTTATCAAGACAGTCCTTATCGTTCTCGCATTTGTAATCGGTTACACCCGATATTTCGCAATGCGTTGTTGCACCACCCAATGTTTCGTTATCAATATCTTCACCAATAGCAGCTTTAACCAGGTATGAACCTGCAAGGAAAATAGTTCCGGTTTTATTTACTATAAAAGCTTCGTCGCTCATAATAGGTAAGTATGCGCCACCTGCTACACAACTACCCATAATAGCAGCCACTTGTATAATGCCGCTACCTGACATAATTGCATTGTTACGGAAAATGCGTCCAAAATGTTCTTTGTCTGGGAACACCTCATCTTGCAATGGCAAAAATACCCCTGCACTATCTACCAGGTATATTATAGGTAATCTATTCTCCATGGCTATTTCCTGTGCTCTTAAATTCTTTTTTGCTGCAATGGGGAACCATGCACCTGCTTTAACAGTTGCATCGTTGGCAACTACTATGCATTGCTTGCCGCATACATAGCCTATCATTACCACAACCCCGCCTGAAGGGCATCCACCCCATTCGTTATACATATCATCAGCGGTAAAAGTGCCTATCTCAATACGTTCAGAATTTTTGTCTAATAAATAATCAATACGTTCACGGGCAGTCAACTTACCTGCTGCATGTTGCGCTTCAATTTTCTTTTTCCCGCCACCTTCATGTGCCTTTTCTGCCTTTTGTTTCATGTGTGAAACAAGCATGTTTATTTTGTCCTCGTTGCGGTTAAATTCTATAGTAGTACTCATAAGTATATTTTTCTATGAAAGCAAATATACCAAATCTTAGAGTCGGGGGATTAGTGAGGTTTTATTACAGGAATTATATTTAATTTCACGCAAAATCATTCAGGTATTTATGAATTTGAAATTGTATTTTCTGGCATTTCTGGCACTTTTTGTTTCTCAAGCGGCATTTTCGCAGCAATCTCCCGGAGAGACACCCGGTGAAGCTTATTTAAAGAATGGCGAATACCAAAAAGCCATTGACTATTATGATATAGCCCTTAAGACCAATACAAGTAATGCAGATATGTTTGGGTACAGGGGATATTGCAGGTATAAGCTAAAGGATTATAAAGGTGCATTAGAGGACTATAATAAAGCCATCAAGCTTTCTCCATTTGATCCTGATTCGTATTATAACCGAGGTAATGTGGAACACGAATTACATGATGAAGTGGCAGCTTTGGCTGACTATGACAAGTGCTTATCTATGAAAGCAGATTATGGAGACGCTTATAACAACCGAGCCAATGAAAAGGTGATAATGAAGGACAGTGTGGGCGCTTTGCTTGATTATAATTCTGCTATTGAACTGGAACCGGATTCAGCTAAAGCATATTTGGGTAGAGGAAATTTGAAATTCAAAATGTCGGATATGAGGGGTGCCCTGGATGATTTTGATAAGGCTATAAGCGTTGATTCAACACGTCCTGATTATTTTTACCAAAGGGCAATAGTGAGGGATACGTTAAAGGATTATAAAGGCGCTTTGAAGGATTATAATAAAACACTTTCATTTATTCCTGACTTGCCCGATGGATTCCAGGGTAGAGCAGACTGTGAAATGAAGATGGGGAATATTAAGGCGGCATTAAAAGACTATACCAAAGCAATAGATCTTTCACCCAAAGATGGCTGGGCATACCTTGACAGATCGTATGCCGAGATACAGGCAAAGGATTATAAAACTGCTATAATGGATTGTAACGAGGCACAACGATTATTACCTACCGATCCTATACCGATAGTCAGGAGAGGTGATGCCAAAGTAGCTATGGGTAATTATAGCGCAGCCGATGCTGATTATGTGCAGGCAATTGGTATTGATAGCAGATGCTCAGAGGCCTATTTCAAACGCGGACTTGAGGAGATTGCCAATAAGCAGTATCAATTTGGCTGTAAGGACCTGAAGCGCGCCCAGGATCTGGGATATAAGGGCGGCATTGATGCTATTATGAAGCAAAATTGTCAATAACAGTAGAAGTGTTCTTATAAATAAAAAAGGCGGAAATTTTTTCCGCCTTTTTTATTTTACTGTTTTTTTTTGTTTACGATTTCCATTTAATACCACAACCCAATGCTTTTGTGGTGGTGGTGGTAACAGGTTTTCCGGCTAATAATTCGTCAACAGCATTTTCTACATACTTTACCTTAACGGCCGATGCATCGTCGCTGTTATCATCAATAGCACCAATATATTTTACAATATAATCGTTGCCCGATTTTTGCAGTACAAATACATGTGGAGTGCGTGTGGCGCCATAGGTCTTGGCTATATTCTGTGTTTCGTCAACCAGGTATGGGAAGCCATAGTTTTTTGCTTTGGCACGTTGCTGCATGGTTTCAAAATTATCTTCGGCAACAGTGTTAGGGTCATTTGGGTTAATTGCAATTACCGGGTACCCTTTCGATTTGTATTTAGTATCTAGTGCAATAATACGGTCTTCGTAAGCTTTAGCAAACGGGCAATGGTTGCATGTAAATACAACTATAAATCCTTTGGCGTCTTTATAATCGGCCAGTGATACCATCTTGCTGTCAATGTTCTTTAATTTAAAATCCATTGCCTTGTCGCCTACATTGTAGCCCGATGGTGCAAAAGCTGCTGTAATAATTAGTGCTGTTAAAAAAACTAGTTTTTTCATGGGGTTATTTGTTTTTGGTTTCTATTGTTTTACTTAAAATATCCAGGGTAAGTTCTCCTTCGTGAAAGTACAATTTTTTTCCATGCTTGTACATTACGGTTGCAGGTATGGCCCCGCTCCAGGAACTATCTACTTTATCTATCCAATCATTAGGATTTCCGCCATTAAGCAATAATACCTCAGGCCCAAGGCTTTTGTCACTAGTAAATTGCTCCACTTTAGCCAGTTCTTTTTGAGAATTAAGGCTCACAAATACCATTTTGACTTTATTATGAGCATATTTTTTATACGCCTGCTGAAAATATGGGATCTCCTTTACGCAAGGCTCGCACCAGGTAGCCCAAAAATTCACAACGTATAAAGTGTCATTGTTTTTTATGGATGCTTCAGTCCGCAGTTGCTCAAAACTAACCACTTTAACATGGGTTTGCATTAAAAAAACAGGAAAAAATAATAATGCAATAACTGTCCTTCTTTTTAAGCCCATACTACTTAATTGAGTATCCTGTATTGCATACCCAGATTAATTCCTCCACCCTTACCTTTCCATGATGCAAGAACGTTTTCACCCAAACTCCAGTTACTATTATTGCTGGTAAGACTTGCATAATTAATTACCGGAGAGTACCCTGTAAAATTTAATCCAAAGCGGCCAAAGTAAAAACGCATGGTTAGGTGAAAGTCAAACCAACTACCATCTCCATATACCTGGTCGCTAAAGCCGTCATTTGTGTTATAGGTCAAATGCGAATATCCAAGGTCAATGCCTCCAAGCAAATTAAAGTGGGGATGCCTTATAATATGCAGGTTTGCAATTATTCCTCCTTCAAAACCTATGGCAGTTGGCTTAATACCGGTTGTGGAATCTCTGCTTGTAACATAATTGTCAAGCTTTAATTGAACACCAAGTCCGAGCCAGTTCAATACCCCAAATTCGCCTGCAAGGTTCCAGTTCGTAGAAGCAGCTCCACTGGTTTTTGTTGAGGTACTATTCGGGACATTGTATAAACTATATGTTTGGGCAACTGAGTAAAGATCAAACCCCCAGTCAAGAGAAGTTACTAATGACCCTGCCTGGAATGACTGGGCATTAACTTGCTGTAACGTAAGTATTGATACAACTAGGAGTATTAGTTTTTTCATGTGTGTTGTTTTATGCGAATTTACGTAAGTTTTTCTAATGATATATGGTTCCAGAACCCTGTAAGTGTGGAAATATATAAAATTTGAAATAGTAGTGCGTAAAAACAGGGTTAAAAAAATAAATAGTTATAATAGTGAGTTTACTGGGTTTACTTAGTATAATTTTGTGACCGCAAATTACTCTCACAATGGAAACTTCCTACAGGTTAAGCGATTGGTATATTACCACAAATTTTTACAGGGGACGGGAGCCTAATCACTGATAACACATAAATAGTATAGCATAGAAACACGCAATGCCTGGGGGTGTGTTACTAAAACGGTTTTTCAGGTTTATATAATGTGTAAGTTTTCCAATATCATCAAGTAAGTATGTCTTCAGAACAGTTAAAGAGAGTCACTACAGCCGGTCTATTAGTTACCTTAGGAATAATTTTTGGCGACATAGGTACATCGCCCCTCTATACATTTCAAACCATATTAAAAGACGGAGGTGGGGCCAGTGCTGAATTAGTACTTGGCGGTATTTCATGCGTTTTCTGGACGCTTACATTACAAACCACATTCAAATATGTTTTTATAACCCTGCAAGCCGATAACCATGGTGAAGGTGGTATATTCTCTTTGTATGCTCTTGTTAAGCGTTTCGATAAAAGATTGTTTTTGCCAACCATTATAGGTGCGGGTACATTACTTGCCGATGGTATTATTACTCCACCCATTTCAGTTTCTTCGGCGGTTGAGGGTTTGAATGGTGTTAGCGGTTGGGATAAATACATAGTGCCCGGTAATCATTTGACAGTTGGAATAGTGCTGGGTATAATGCTTGGCCTTTTCCTGTTCCAGCGCTTTGGAACAAAGGTTGTGGGAGGTGCTTTCGGGCCAATCATGTTTGTTTGGTTTAGTATGCTTGGGGTATTGGGTCTTAACCAGATATTACATTACCCGCAAATATTTGCTGCGTTAAGCCCGCATTATGGGTTAAGGTTATTGTTCCATCACCCCAAAGGATTCTGGTTATTGGGTGCTGTCTTCCTGTGTACTACAGGAGCGGAAGCTTTATACTCTGATTTGGGCCACTGTGGAAGAAAGAATATCCAGGTTAGTTGGATATTTGTAAAGACCATGTTGGTACTTAACTATCTTGGCCAGGGCGCTTGGGTTTTATTACAAAACAAAACCGAATTAGGTGATATAAACCCATTTTTCTCCATTGTCCCACAATGGTTCCTTATACCAAGTGTGTTTATTGCTACAGCAGCTTCAGTTATTGCCAGCCAGGCTTTAATTAGTGGTTCATATACGCTTATATCAGAAGCAATTATTTTAAACTTCTGGCCTCGTGTTACAGTTAAATACCCTACCGATATACGCGGACAGATATATATACCGAGCATTAACTGGATACTATTTGTGGGTTGTATTCTGGTTGTGATCTACTTCCGTACTTCTGAAGCCATGACTGCTGCATATGGTTTCTCTATTACCATTGCCATGTTAATGACCACTATACTCATGTTCTATTTCTTGCGTTACCGCAAGCATTTTACATGGAAGCTTGTTATTCCAATATTGTTGGTTTTTGTTACTGTGGAAGGTTCATTCTTTGTTGCCAATGCAGTTAAGATTGTACACAGGCTCATGTTCCTGGTGTTTGAGTTTGGATTGATATTTACCATGTACATCTGGTACCGCGCCCGTAAGATCAATAACCGCTTCCTGAATTTTATTCCGCTGCGCGAACATATACCATTATTGAAAGACCTGAGTGCCGATGCAACAGTTTCAAAGTTCTCATCGAACCTTATTTACCTTACTAAGGCGAATAATTTTGAAGAGATAGAGCAGAAAATTATTTATTCTATTTTCAGCCGCCAGCCTAAGAGAGCCGATATATATTGGTTTGTGCATATTGAGCGTACTGACGAGCCATATACTATGGAATATAGCGTACAGGAAATGGAAGATGATAAAGTCATTCGTGTTGAGTTTCGCCTTGGGTTCCGTGTACAAGCCCGTGTAAATGTGTTGTTCCGCAAAGTGGTAGAAGAAATGGTTAAGAACAAAGAATTGAATATTGTTAGCCGTTACCCATCCTTGCAGAAATATCACCTGGCATCCGATTTCAAATTTGTTGTACTCGAAAAATTCCTTTCATACGAAAATGAATTTGACCTGAGGGAGAGCTTTATCCTGCGCAGCTACTTCTACATTAAACACTTTGCACAATCTGAAACCAAAGCGTTTGGATTGGATACCAGTGAAACCCGTATTGAGAAGATACCGATGATCATTAACCCGGTTACCAATATACCTCTGAAAAGAACTGACCCTAGGACATATGCTCATCCTAGTCATGTAAATCTTACTGATAATTCCTAAGAGGCGTTCTTTATCTATTTTACCATTGCCAAACCGGCAACTAAACCTGAATAACTTTCAAGGTCGAGTTTAATGGAACCAACCAAAATATTGGCCTGTGCACGTATAGGCACATGGTTTATATCGTCCGATATCCATACCTGCAGGTCATCATCATGTTTGAATATACGGCCTTTTTGCACCATAGGTTCAAATACAAGGCAGCGTATTTTTCCAATATCAGAATCAAGCGTATCGCGTTTTATGAATTTTATTCTGAGGGTCCATACCTCGTTATCTACAAAGGTGGTAACACTGTCTATCTTACCTGGCTGTTCATTAGCATAATCAAAGGTGCGTGCAAAGTAGAAGGATGATAGCATATCCTGCACGTAAGAAGGTATATTGTATTCTTTCCCGTTGCTGTTCACTTTGTGATACTCCTGGTCATAGACCTGGTCCTGTGTGAATTTAAATCCACCCTCATCAACGTTACGCGTAAATACAAGGGCACACATCGATTTTTCATCAATAAAACTCTCATACTTATCGCGCACTTTAAAAAAGAAGTTGAATGCTCCTGTTGAATTGCCTGTTCCCAATACATGGTACGAATTTCTTCCTCCAATTACCTTATTCTCATTTAGCACTTTAATATTGGCAGTGCCAGCATCAATAATGCCATAATGTATTCGGTAATTGAGTTCTTCGCCACGCTTAAATGCTTTATTGTCAATGGTCCTTACATCTACCGACTGTTTATGGACAGTTGCAGGTATAATACCAGATAATGCAGCAGTTATAATAAATCCGAAGGCCTTCATTAAGAAACTTATAAACTATTTAATGTAAAGATACTACTCTTATAGATGAGTTTAAATAGGCCTATGTTTCAATTAACGCGGAAATACCGAAAATATTTCACCCTAAAACTTAGCCCTAACCTGTGAGATTGTTGCAGCCGAATTGCCAATAAATATTTCTGAATCTATAATTATAACTGGCCTCTTCAGGAATGTATATTCATCCAGAATGAAGTTCCTTTTCTCTTCAGTGGTCAACTTCTTATCTTTCAATCCAAGTTCCCTGTACTTAATGGCTTTGGTACTAAACAATAGGTCAATAGAGCCAGCCATTTTTGTCATTTCATTCAACTGCTGGCTTGTTATCTTTTCAGTTTTGATATCCTGAAATACGAAATTTCTTTCTTTGAGTTTAAGGTCCTTTATGATTCTCTGACAAGTAGAGCAACTCGAAAGATGATATATTTTTCTCATGGCTTATTATCTAAAATCGAAATCTGCTCTTAGTACTGCTCCTTATCATTAGGAAAGTCTTTCTTCTTTATGTCGGAAATATAGTTGCTTACTGCGCCCGTTATTTCTTCATAAAGGTTGAGGTATCTGCGTAAAAAGCGAGGATGGAATTCATTGGTAATACCCAGCATATCATGCAAAACAAGTACCTGTCCGTCACAGCCTCCGCCGGCACCAATACCAATGGTTGGAATAGATAATTTACGGGTAACCTCTCCTGCAAGTTTAGCAGGTATTTTTTCGAGCACAACAGCAAAACATCCTGCTTCCTGTAATACCAAAGCATCTGATATAAGCTTTTCAGCTTCTTCTTCTTCCTTTGCTCTTACAGTATATGTTCCGAATTTATAAATCGACTGGGGAGTTAAACCCAAGTGGCCCATTACCGGTATACCGGCAGAAATAATACGTTTTACTGAATCTTCTACTTCTTTACCACCTTCTAATTTTACAGCATGTGCACCCGATTCTTTCATGATACGAATGGAAGAATTTAAGGCTTCTTTAGAGTTACCCTGGTAAGTACCAAAAGGTAAGTCAACCACAACAAGCGCCCTGTCAATTGCACGTATTACCGAAGATGCATGATATATCATCTGGTCGAGGGTAATAGGCAGAGTTGTTTCATGGCCAGCCATTACGTTGGATGCTGAATCGCCAACCAGTATAACATCAATACCGGCATGGTCTACTATGCGGCCCATGGAGAAGTCGTATGCGGTTAGCATAGCAATTTTCTCACCTGTGTTCTTCATTTCCTGAAGAACGTGGGTAGTTACCTTTTTAATATCCTTGTTATATACCATTATGCAGTTGGGGTTACTTCGTGATGGTTTTCAGTTGCGGCAGTAGCATATTCTTCAATAGGAGGACAGGTACACATCAGGTTACGGTCGCCATAAGCGTTATCAGCTCTTGCCACAGGTACCCAGAATTTGTTTTCCTTTAGCCAATGGAGTGGGTAAGCTGCCTTTTCGCGGCTATACTTGTGGTTCCAATTGTCTGATAAAAGAGATTTAGCTGTATGCGGAGAGTTCTTTAATACGTTATCGGTAACATCGGCTCTGCCATCTAATATCTCCATGATCTCTTTATGTATCGATATCATAGCTTCAGCAAAACGGTCCAATTCTTCCTTCGATTCACTTTCGGTTGGTTCAACCATAAGTGAGTCGTGTACAGGGAAAGAAACAGTGGGAGCGTGGAAGCCATAATCCATAAGACGTTTTGCCATATCGGTCACATCTACTCCTGCACTGCGTTTAAATTCGCTGCAATCGAGTATCAGTTCATGGGCAACATTACCATGGGTACCTGTGTAAAGTATCTTGTAATGGTCTTTAAGACAGGCTTTAATATAGTTTGCTCCCAGTATTGCATACTTAGTAGCATCGGTTACTCCATCAGGGCCAAGCATCCTTATGTAGCCATAAGAGATAAGCAGTATCAACGCACTACCCCAAGGGGCAGCCGATACTGCATGAATAGCGTGAGGGTCGTTTTGTAAAATGTTGTGCCCTGGTAAGAAAGGAACTAAGTGTTTAGCTACACCGATAGGGCCCATGCCAGGTCCGCCACCGCCATGTGGTATGGCAAAGGTTTTATGCAGATTAAGGTGGCAAACGTCTGCCCCGATTCGGGCAGGATTTGTAAGTCCAACCTGTGCATTCATATTCGCGCCATCCATATAAACCTGTCCGCCGTTCTTGTGTATTATTTTGGTTATCTCCGATATGGTTTCTTCAAACACTCCGTAGGTGGAAGGGTAGGTAACCATAAAGCAGGAAAGGTTGTCTTTATACTGGGTTGCTTTTTCCTTCAGGTCTACCATATCAATGTTGCCGTTTTCGGTGCATTTTACAACCACAATTTGCATGCCGGCCATGGCTGCACTTGCTGGGTTGGTTCCGTGTGCCGAAGCAGGTATTAAAGCTATGTTCCTGTGGCCCTCATTTTTGCTATGGTGGTAAGCACGAATTACAAGTAATCCGGCATATTCTCCCTGAGCACCTGAATTAGGCTGTAAAGAGACCCCCTTAAAGCCTGTTATTTCGCATAGGTATTTCTCTAGGTTTTCGTGCATTTTGGCATAGCCTTTTGCCTGGTCAAGTGGGGCAAATGGGTGCATGCTCGCAAAGCCTGGCATGGTTATAGGATAGAGCTCACTGGCTGCATTCAACTTCATGGTGCAAGAACCTAAAGAAATCATTGAATATGTTAGAGATATATCTTTGTTTTCCAGATGTTTAACATATCTCATCATTTCAGTCTCTGAATGATGCTTATTAAAGATAGGATGCTGTAAATAACTGCTCTTTCTAACTAGTGAATCCTGCTTTAAAAAATTCTCTGTAGCCTGTATGTCGCTATGGGTAATTTGAATAGAATCCTTACCCGCTGCTTTGGCGAAAATATTGATGATATCGCTAAGGTCATTTTGAGAGGTGGTTTCATCTAAGCTGATGCATATTTTTTGCTCAGAAACATAGTTGAAATTTATACCGCTTTTCAGGGCTAAAGAACGAACGGTTTCTGCATCAACTCCCCGAGGCAAATTCACCTCAATAGTATCGAAGAAATCGCGGTTCGAAATAAGGTACCCGAGCCTGTCTAAAGTAAAGGCCAAAAAGCTGGCATACTGATGCACCTTTTTAGCAATATTCTTTATGCCTTGTGGTCCGTGATAAACGGCATACATGCTTGCCATAACTGCCAATAAAGCCTGGGCAGTACAAATGTTAGATGTAGCCTTTTCACGGCGAATATGTTGTTCGCGGGTTTGTAATGCCATACGCAATACCCTGTTGCCTTCAGCATCTACCGATACGCCAATGATACGGCCAGGTAAAACACGTTTAAAGGCCTCGCGGGTAGCAAAAAATGCTGCATGAGGGCCACCATAGCCCATTGGCACACCAAAGCGTTGCGAGTTACCTACAACCACATCTGCACCCCATTCTCCCGGAGGAGTTAATAAGGTAAGGGCAAGCAGGTCAGAAGCTACGGCAACATAAATGCCTTTTTCATGCAATGATTTGGTAAGTGAGCTATAGTCAGTTGCTTTACCATTAGCGCCCGGATATTGCAGTAATACCCCAAATACATTATCCCAGTTAGCAGTATTGGTATCGCCAATAGTAATGGTTATTCCTAAAGGAGCAGAACGGGTGCGGAGCACATCAATGGTTTGCGGGAAACAATCTTGTGAAACAAAGAAGGTATGTGCATTTTCTTTATCCTTCGGCTTTGAATGATAGAACATGAGCATGGCCTCGGCTGCTGCGGTTGCTTCGTCCAGCAAAGATGCGTTTGCAATAGGCATAGCCGTAAGGTCACATACTACTGTCTGGAAGTTGAGTAGCGCCTCAAGCCTTCCCTGCGATATTTCAGCCTGGTAAGGCGTATAGGCAGTATACCATCCTGGGTTCTCTAATACATTACGCCTTATAACGGCCGGGGTGATACAGTTGTAATAACCAAGCCCTATATAGGTGCGGAATACCTTGTTCTTACTAGCCAGTTCGCTGATATGGGCCATGTATTCATTCTCTGTCATTGCCTCAGGCAGTTTCAGGGGCTTGCTGAGTCGTATAGATTGCGGTACGGTAGCGCTTATAAGTTCATCGATAGTTGAATATCCTATCTTATTGAGCATCTCTTTCACATCGCTGGTGCGTGGGCCTAAATGGCGGTATGCAAAACTGTCTGTTTTCATAGCTTTATTTTCAAAATATAAGTCCGCAAATCTATGAAAAAAGAGGTTGCCAGATTCAGTGTTGATAATAATTAAAAAGTTGCGGCAAATGCCTGTGAATATTGGCGACCGGGTATGATTTAAATCATGGTTGATATCAAATCCCTATCTTTGCAGCAATGAAGGTTTTCGCTTCCATATTTTTCTTCTTATTCCTTTCAATAAGTGCTTTCAATCAGTCCAGCCCTCAAAAGGTGGTTCTTGATACTATATTGTTGAATAACGGCAATGTTGTTGCTACTCATGTGGTTGATACATTGGGAGGAACTATAACTATAGAGAAGCCCAATTCGCGCAAGCACAAAAAGACTGAAATAGACAAAGAGGAAATTTTCTCCATCCGCTTTGGCGGTACAGGCAAGGAAGAGATCTTTTACATATATGATACCCTGGTAGGTAATGACTTTACTATAGACGAGGCCCGCAAATTTATAGCTGGTGAACAAGACGCTCAAAGAGGGTTTCATGCAGTTGGTGTATCTATGGCAGCTTTTGCCATTGGATTTGTTTCCGGAGCTTACGAAGGGAATTTTTTTGCCGCTGGTCCACCTTTCTTTTTTGATGGTATAATGACCTACCCTGCAATACATGTAAGGCGTAGAAAGGTAAAGGATATTAAAATTGCCAATACCGACCCTTACTTATATGGCTATTATATGACCGCCAGCCGTAAACGTATGCTGCATTCCTTCTTATGGAGCAGTATTGGGCTTGTCAGTGGGCTGGTTGTGAACTTTACTGTAATTAACAAATAGTGAATCTTTAGGTATGAAAATGCTCATTTCGGCATTTCGGTTCCTTGTCTTTTCAAATATTTATGTCTCTTTTTGTGCTTTAACATTTACTGCTAAAACATCATTACTGCTATATGGTAATAATGGAGATGTTAAAGTAAATCTGCTGGTATTCTTTGCAACATTGTTTCTATATTGTTTCCACCGCATTTATCATCGCAGTAAAATGCTGCCGGAAGAAAGAGGAGAGGACAGACATCATTGGGCTGATGAGCACAAAGTAGTTTACTACTTTATCACAGGTGTTTCATTTCTTGCGGCCGCTGTGCTTATGTTTTATATGCCGCTGCGGGTGTGGATCTTGCTTGTTCCGGTTGGAGTGCTTGGGCTTGGGTACAGCTTACCCGTTATCCCAACAAAAAATGGCTGGAAACGCCTGCGTGACCTTTCCTGGTTAAAGGCAGTTTGGATCGCTATCGCTTATGGCTGGCTTACTACATTTATACCTGTGGTATTCCACGCAGGTATTCATGCTTTATTAATACCCGATATATTGCTGGTATTTATACGTGGTTGCATTTTTGTTTTTGTACTTGTAATTCCCTTTGATATTCGCGATATACAACATGATGCTAAAAATGGAGTGAGGAGTCTGCCTGTGATACTTGGAGTTGAGAGAGCAATACAGATAGCTATGTTGCTTTTAATGGCTTTTGTATTACTTGTTTTAGTACAATTGCAGTACTACCATCTTTCAACAAAGGCTGCAACTGCGTTATGTATTTCGGCACTTGAAGCTGCATTAATAGTTCCGCTTTGTAAAAAAGCAAGGCCCGATCTGTTCTACCCGCTGGCTATTGAAACCAGTATGATATTTCATTGGGCGGTTATTGCAATTGCAATAAGCTATTTCTAATGTGTTTGCTGAAAACTATTTGGAAATCTGGCAGAAAAAGATATTTTTGTAGAAGAAGTATCAAGCTTGAAGAGTAAAATTATATACCTGCTTATCTGTGTATTCCTTATAAAAGGTTCAGCTTCTTTACATGCTCAAATTGTTACCGGCCAAACCAAAGTTGACTCTGTACTTGCAGCACTTAAGAATAGTAAAGAGGATACAAGCAAGGTGAAGGCCATGAATGCTCTTGTTTTACAACTGGTTTATACGGGCGGGTATCGCTTATCTGACTCTCTTGCCCTTGAAGAACTGAGGCTTGCCTCTAACCTGAATTACAAATTAGGAATAGCAAACTCATATAATAATATGGGAGTTATTTTTAATTACCAGAGCGATTTCTCCCATTCATTGGAATATCTTTTAAAGTCCCTGAAGATATATGAAGCCCTGAACTATAGAGATGGTATGGGTATTTCGTATAAATATATCGGTGCTGTGTATGTTCATGAAGGAGATACTGCCAATGCACTCGATTATTTCCATAGAGCATTACGTATATTTTACGAGTTGAAAGACACCAACTACATTGCTTCGGCCCTTATCAGTATTGGTAACTTATATGGAGCAGCAGGGCAGAATGGCATGGCATTACAAGCCTTAAGAAGATCTCTTCAGTTTTTTTCTGAAATAAATAACAAGGATGGAGTGGCTTCTGCAATTATGTATATCGGTGATATCTTTCAGCATGAAAAGAGATATGACAGTGCTATGAGTTATTTGCTTCACGGTAAAACAATATTTGAAGGATTAAAAGATAATGATGGTATATCACGCTCACTTAATTTAATGGCCACCGTTTACGTGGCGAAAAACAAATACAAAGAAGCTCTTGATTGTGCCAATAAAGGCCTTGGATTGGCTAAGCAAATAGGTTCATTAGATATTGCCATGACAGCCCAAAAAACATTGAGTGATATATATATCAAGAAGAAAGATGGCGCGAATGCTCTTTTACATTATAAGGCATACGTTATATTGCGTGATAGTGTTTTTAATCAGCAGAATACACTGAAAACTTTTGGAGCCCAGATGAGTTATACAAATGAAAAAAGAGATGCTGCGCGGAAGGCAGAGGATGATAAAAAAGAAGCTTTACATAAGGAAGAGGTAAAGCGTAACCAAACTATTATAACTGCTGTTACCGGTATTTTATTGGTCCTTATTGTTTTCTCAATATTCGTATACATGGCGAATGTTCAACGAAAAAAAGATAATAAGATAATAGAACAGAAGAATTACCAGATAACCCAAAGCATAAACTATGCCGAAAGAATACAAAGATCTATGTTGCCCGGTAAAGAAGATGTACAAAGCCTGTTTCCACAAAGCTTTATCCTATTCAAGCCGAAAGATATAGTAAGCGGAGATTTTTACCTGTTAAGAAGAAAGGCCGAGAAAATAATACTTGCTGTGGCAGATTGTACGGGCCATGGTGTGCCCGGCGGGTTTATGAGTATGCTTTGCTCAGAAAAACTGAATGACTCTATTGATCAAACCCAAAATACGGGTGAAATATTAAAGCATCTTAATCAAGGTGTGAAGGCATCACTTCATCAGTCTGAAAGTGAAGATTCTACGTATGATGGCATGGATATTGGCTTATGTGTTATCGTTCCTTCACTAAATGGTATGAAACTCAATTTTTCAGGAGCCATCAGGCCTCTGTGGATAATTAGGCAAGGAGCAAGCGATGTAGAAGAAATAAAGCCCACACCCAGAACAATAGGCGGCTTTACACCTGTTGACCAGGATTATGGAACATACATCATTCAATTACAAAAAGGTGATGCCTTTTATATGTTTACCGATGGTTACACCGATCAGTTTGGAGGCGATGCAGGAAAGAAGCTTGGGCTTAAGCGATTTAAATCTTTATTGCTCTCCTTACAGGATAAGCCAATGCATGAGCAGGAAAAAAAATTAGCTGGTTATGTGGAAAACTGGAAGAAAGCTACGCCGCAACTGGATGATATGCTTGTAGTAGGGGTAAGGGTTTAAACACGAACACCCATAACACAAATATCATCAACCTGATCAAGAGCGCCCTTCCATTCATCAAACTTCGCTTCAAGAATATTGCGCTGTATGTCTAATGGTTTTTGGTGAACATCTAACAACAATTGTCTGAAATTACTCAGCATAAACTTTTTGCCTTTGGGTCCTCCAAACTGGTCAGCGAATCCATCAGATGATATGTAGATACAATCACCCTTTTGAAGTTTAACAGTATGGTTGGTATATGTTTTTTGCTCCTCGCTGTATGAGTAACCAATGAATACTTTATCGGCTTTAATTTCCTGTATGTTCTTGTTTCTGATAAGATAAAGCGAGTTCATAGCACCGGAATATTGCAGTTCCATTTTCTTGTAATCCAATACACAGAAAGCTATATCCATACCATCTTTTGCCGATGATTTATTATCGAATTGGTGCAATGTATTACGCACACCTTCACTCAGTCCGTCTAATATTTTGGCCGGTTGCAATTGAGCCATATTGTCTGTTATTTCCTTTATCAGGTTATAACCTACCAGCGACATAAACGCACCAGGTACACCATGGCCCGTACAGTCAATAGCCGAAAACAGAACCTTGTTATCTTTTTCGCTTACCCAATAAAAGTCACCGCTTACTATATCCTTAGGTTTAAAGAAAACAAATGAGTCAGGCAGCAACCTGCGAATGAGGCTTTCAGGTGGTAATATAGATTCCTGTATGCGTTTAGCATAACGGATACTATCGGTAACGTGCTTGTATAGAATTTCTAACTCACGGCTTTTAACCTCGATCTCCTGCTTTTGCCTTACAACTTCTTCCGTTCTTTCAATAACCTTCCGTTCAAGTATTTGTTCGTTCTCGTGTAATTCAGTTCTCATCTTTAACAAAGCCTGTCCAAGTGTATCCTCATCACTGAGTGGTTGGTATATCGATGTAAAGTTTCCTTTTCCTATCTCATTCGCAAATTCCGTAGTGCGTTTAAGACCACCAACCATATTGTTCATAGCAGATGACATTTCTCCTATTTCGTCACCTGTTTCTTTGGTTATTAATGTTGGCAGAACACCTCTTGCCATGGTTAAAAGCATATCTCTAAGCTGCCTTACCGGCCTAACAATGCTTCGCACGGTAAAGAAGGCAATAATTACACCACCAATAAGCAGGGCTATCCCCAGAAAACGTACAATGCTATTTAATACGCTGAAATTATCGAGCATCTGGGTTGTAACGGTATTCGCCTGGGCCTGCTCTTCGTCAATTACATCCTGTAGTTTGTGTATTATTGAGTTCGATTGAAGGGTTATTGGCCCGTCTTCATCAACCAATGGGGTCATTAAAAAGTGTACGGAGGCATCATCATAACTGGCAAAGGAATTGATCTGCTGCATGATCATCTTATCGGTATAAAACAATGAATCGATCTGAACCAATAAACTATCTACAGTCTTTTTATTTTGGTCATCGGTCCATTGTTCTTCATAGTGCTTAATATCCTTTTTAATTTTCGGATAATCTGTTTTTAAAAGTTTCCTCAGATCAGATTTGCCCGGTACGTCATCTGCCGATTGAATGTATACCCAATTGGTAATGAGCATTTTAGCTGTCACTACCTTCAGGTGCAGCTCTTTTAATAAGGAAATAGAGGGTGTATAAATACCTGTTACCTGGTTGGTCTTTTCACGTCCGTTCTTTAGGGTAATACTGGTGGCTAAAAAGGCTACCAATGTCAGCATAATAAGGGCGCCAAAGCCAATTCCTATCCTTCTCCCTATTGTAAAACGGAACTTCATAAATAGCTGAATGGGTATCTGCTACAAAGGTAGCATTATTTCTTTGGGCTTTGCTGCTGCCTTATTTTTTCTTCCAGATCTTTATTCACCTGGAATTTTTCTGAATCGTGAAGCATGTAATAGTCGCCTTCAAGGCCTTTTACAGGTTCAATCTTCAATGGCTCAAGCTTGTGAGCCTTATCGAGGTATGGTAGTGAAAGTCTTGCCAAATGTGCACAAGTGTCCTGTGCTTTATTTACTTCCGGTATTCCTGCATCAACCGGCAGGTTGGTTATAATGTTAACGGCCTGGTTATAATATAACCTGCCAAGGCCGTAGTTGGCACTAAAATCATCAGGGTTAATGGCTAATACAGCATCATATGCTTTACGTGCTGAATCAAGGAATTTCCTCTTGGTTTCAAATAAGGGCGCGCTGAAGAAATAACCTGAGTAAATTTCACCTAAAGCATCATAGAACTGTACGTCAAGCGCATTAAAGTTCGATGTGCTTATCTTTTTCATGATCATTTTATGCTTATTATAAGCATGCATTGCCTGATGGAAATGAACAGAATCCATATTAGAAGCAGCATCATTATAATAAGTAGCTGCAAGGTATTTTAAGGTTGAAAATGTAGCTTCCTTATTGTCATGGCTTGAATCGATGCGATAAGAGATAAATAAGTCATTTACAGATGTATCTCTAAGGCCGGAACGTATATTGTTAGATTCATATTTTTTGTATTCTTCTTTATATATAAATCCACGTAAATACCAGGTCTGTGGGTCCTTTTTATTAGCCGATTCCTGTACGGCTTTATCAATATAGATCCTTGCACTGTCAGCATTACCTTTTTGCATACTGTTGTATGCCCTGGTAAGGTTGTCGGTTTGCGCAAAGGTATTCAAGCTACCCAGCAGCAGTATCAGAAAAAATATGTTCCGTATATATTTCATTTTGTTATTGTTCAAAATATGTAGCTGCAAGCGTTTTTAAGCTAGAACTCACCGTTAGGTGATTCTTTTCGGCATTCGCCTTATTAAGTTCAAAAGCTTGTTTGTTATCTTTAACTATAAAGTTTATAGCAGAACCTTTTTTTACATCGCCCTCAGATTCCGTAATTAGCAAGGTACTTGTGCCGTGTATTTTCTTCAACGCTTCTGCCAGCATATTGTTACTGGCTTCGGGTATAAAGAGGATATTACACTTGTTTACTTCATCAACTGATTTGAAGTTTTTGATTGTAATCTGTTGATTGCCAATCTTTTTCTGTGCGAGTGAGTTGAGTTCAGTTAATAGTGCAGGGCTTCCATTTAAAACTCCTATTACAAATTCTCCCTGCTTATAATCAGGAGGCCATTCTATTAAACGGGTGAAGTTATAAATGAATGCAACCTTGATCTTTGCAACGGTTTGCTCAAATTGCCCAAAAGCGCTAACACTCAGCAGCGTAAGGAAGGAAAAAACGATGAATATTTTTTTCACTGTTTGTTTTGTGCAATTTGGTGCAAATATAAGACAATGGGTAGAATGAAAAGCTTAAAAATGTAAACTTTTGAGCACTGTTTTGTTGATTTGCAGGCAAATAAGACTAATCAACAGGCATCGGTTTTACCTATTTAGATTGCTGTTTAGGTAGAAATGAAGGGTTAAAGCTTAAATTGTTTATTTTTAATAACCCAAATAGCATTAAGCCTTAATGCCGAGTCCATCGGGATATTGTTTTCTTTAGCTCCTCGTTCAATATTGCTATACCATGTGTGATCGTTTTTTATGGTCTGGATGATCATGTTTATGGTGTCATTAATGGTCATACGATGCCTGAGGTCAAAAATGGAGATATTCTTGTATTGTCCCAGTTTTTTACTGGTGAAAGGTTTTATCCAACTGGTGTCAATAATATCAGGATTGTTAATGATTAGATATTTGGCACCATCATCGGTAAGTTTCTGTAATGCTCCTTTTTCTTCTCCCTGGCCAATACTATATCCTGTATATCCTTTTTGATCCATCAGGTAAAGGCTTATATTAATACTGTTGTCGGGCAGGCTTACAACCTTATCTTCTCGTTTAATTCCAATTGATCGCAAATAAGGTGTAATAGTTTCAAGCGATTTAGTGTAGTTGCTATAATCCCAGTGATACCAGGTCCAGTAATCCAGGGTTGGTTTATCAAGTATAAATGAATACTTTACAAAAGGTGAGCCGGGGAAATATCTCAATCGTACCTGAATCGTGCAGTAATACGTATTAACTATAAGTATTGCTATGGCAATTGATTTTAAAACCTTTGATTGAAAAAGGGCAGGCTGATTTTTTTTAAGATAATGTAAAAATGTAATAAGCACACAGGGAATAAATATAAGCAGGTTTGTCAGGTAATAATCATGTACGGTAAATACTTTGAACCATAGGAGCAGGTACAGAAGACATCCAAGAAATACACTGCAGCAAAGGAATAGCAAAAGTTTGTTAACTTGTTTTCCAAGTAATATGATTGCCAGGAATAAAAAAAGTACACCTAACAATAATGCTCCATTAAAGTACATAGGTAAAAGTTCATTATAAAGCTTTCTGGCTATGTCCTGAATCTCGTGCATTTTGGCAGCCCATATTGGGAACGTTTGAGTGCTGAATACACCTCCATTATGAAGTTTGTTATAATGCACAGCATACAAGGTCCACGAGAGAATAATTGCAACGAACAAAATGACCGGCAGTATTTTTTGAATTGGTTTTTCAAATATGTTCCCTGATTCTTTGAACCGGTAAATCCCCAGCGCCTCAATTGGAAATAGTAAGAAGATAGGGACGAATGATAATAAGGCAGTTATTTTGGTAAGCCCGGCGAGTAGGCAGAAGAACAGCCATATATAGAAATACCTGTTTGTACCTTCTTTGTAAAACTTATAGAAATAATACCAGGCAACTAATGCAATGCTGAGTGCAGGAACATCGGTAATGAAACTATTGCCATAATAGACAAAAATGGGAGATGTGAATAAAAAGAGAGCAACAAATATGCTCCATACTCCATCTTGTAAAACTTCCCTGCATAATTTGAAAAGGAAATATAATCCGCAAAAAGCAATTGCAGTGTCAACCATGCGGTAAATAAATTCGTGATAGCCGAATATGTGCCAAAGACAGGCAATTAAATAATAAAGCCAGGGGCATTCGCTGGTACTGGTTTTTCCATCTCCTGTTGGCCCGCTCCAATGCACCTCGGGGCTGAGAAAGTGCATTCCCTCTTTATAGTAGTTGTAGGTAATAGATAAGCAATCGCACTGACGCCATTGGTGTATTGACCATGGGCGCATAAAGAATATATTGTGGTAACCATAAAGCAAAGACATAGCAGCCAGGAGAACGAAGAAAATAACGTTCCAGTTTTTGTGTATTGGCGTGCTTATTGGTTTCATGCTATGCTAAGGCAAATGTACCTTTTATTATAAACTACTTCTTTTTATGGTCAATTACCCAAATTGCATTCAATGTAATTGCCGAATCAACTGAAATGCCTTTTTCTTTCGCTCCTTTTTCTACTTCACCCAACCAGTGCGGGTCTGATTTAATTGCATTGCGTACTTCATCCAGTTCGTTTGCATACTCCGCCGGGTCTACTACTACAGGCCCAATTCCTTTAAACATATTGTAAGTGTCTTCAATAAAGCCCCAGCCAATATTACCCCAGTTGTGGGCTGTAGCAAGTATTATAATTACATCTTGTTTTGCAATTTCATCCTGTAATTGTTTTCTGCTGACTAATTTATGTTCCAGTTTTTTGTAGTAATACCAAAAATCGCTCGATTTAGAAAATCCGTCGCCAATATCGTACCCTGCTACTAAGCCCCAGTAATAACTATCGCCAACTACAAGTACGTTAGGCCTGGTTTTAGTAGTATCGTTCTCAAACTTAATATCGGGGTATGCCATTTGTGGCCCGGGTAAAGCAAACATAAGGTTGGTTGCATTTTCCATATCTACGTCAAACATATCGCCCTGGCCTAGTCGTATATTCTTCCAAACGGCTTTAGGCATAGTAATATGCCTTGCCTTTTCAATGTACTTTACAATTGAATCTCCTGAAAGAGCAGTGCCATACATACTCCAGTGGGTGCCGTTTTTAGGTATGAGCGGATACTTTGATGTATGTTTGTTTGCAATAAAATAGCTGTTGAAGTCCATATAATCGATGCCTGATTTCTTAATTAATTTCAAAAAGGAATCATAATTGGTTTTCACAATAGGTACCTTGTACCTGTCCGGTAAGTATTCAGGATAAAAGGCGGCTTTGTTCGGAGTGATAATAAGTATTAATGTTTTGTTGAGTTTTTTCAGTGTGTCATTAATAAATTGTAAACGGTACATGGTATTATTAATGCTGTCATCACCGGCATAGTCGGTGCCGTAGTAACCCTGTATATAATGTTCCTCGAACAGGTAGTTGTCTTTGCCGGCAATTACATCTTCAGCATTCAATTTATTAAAGAAGTTATACTCAAACTGGTTGTGAATCCTGATCAGTATGTTGCGGAAACCGAAGGAGTATTTCAGGTATTCGCCCTTTTGGTCCTGGTAACTTCCATCGAACCATTTAGCCGTTGTAAACGAAGTATCCGGAGTGGGCTCTGCAAATGCGCCCTGTAAAGGATGTACTTTTACAAAATCGAGGTTGCTTTGCACAAGAGGCAAAAACAGCACAGCCATCATAAAGACGAATAATATACTGCGGTATTTATTTTCCTTCCATTTCATTTAAAACCTGAAATAAATGAATGGATTGAAGCCATTTGCCGCAATAAAACTTACCGATAATAACAGAAGGATTACTGATGAAGCCATTACCAGGGTATGTCTTGTATTGGTGTATTCTCCAAAGTAAACAGCGTCTTGTATTTTTTGTCCGCGTTTGAAGTATGCAAAAAACGCAAAGATGAGTGCTATAACTAAAAAGGTATAGAATTCGGAATCGAAAGCACTGAAATGGCTACCGGTAAAATTGAATTTGAATAAATGTTTCAGGTAAACAAATGCATCGCTTAGTTTTTCAACCCTGAAGAATACCCATCCTATCATAGCAATGAAAAAAGTAAGTAAAGTGCTAAGTAGTTTACCCAGTTTACTATACGTTTTTAGTAAGAATATTTTTTCCATTACAAGGAAAAAGCCATGATATGCCCCCCAAAAAACAAAACTCCACGATGCCCCGTGCCATAGCCCTGAAGCCAGAAAAACAAACCATAAGTTGAAATACAATCTCAGTTTGCTATTTACCCTGTTTCCACCTAATGGAATGTAGAGATAGTTCTTCATCCAGTTACCTAGTGTCATGTGCCAGCGCCTCCAAAACTCAGTAATACTTTGCGATATATAGGGGTTGTTGAAGTTCTCGGGGAATTTGAAGCCCATCATTTTTCCCAAGCCTATGGCCATATCTGAATAACCTGAGAAGTCGAAATATATTTGAAGGGTGTATGCCAATATACCTATCCACCCGGTTAAGGAATCCATTTTATGGTAATCAGATGCAAATACATTATCGGCTACTATTGCCATTTGGTTGGCAATAAGTACTTTTTTAGATAGCCCCAATATAAAACGATAAAAACCAGTCAGCCTGTTGTCTATGGTGTCATTCGCTGAACGGTCGGTTATCTGGTCAGCAATTTCATGATATCGTATAATTGGGCCTGCAATAAGTTTTGGGAATAATATGATGTAGAGCTGGTAGTCCCAGAATTTAGTGAGTGGTTTATGTACGCCCCTGTAAACATCAACAACATAGGTAATAGTCTCAAATGTATAGAACGAAATGCCTAATGGCAGAACGAGCTTGGTCCATGATATTTCTTGTGCGTGAAATATGTGGAACAGTACCCTGTTCACGTTTTCAATAAAGAAGTTTGAATATTTAAAGTAGAAAAGTAATCCCAGGTTTATCATTACCGACAAGGTGAGCAGAAGTCTCTTGTGTAACTTTATTTCGGTATTCGACATCCACCGTACTATATAGAAATCGAGTAGGGTGGTGGCAAGTATTACAAAAATGAAACGTGGTGCTCCCCAGCTGTAAAAAATTATACTGCCAATAAGTATAACAATGCTCTTAAATTTTTTACCGACCAGGAAATAGGCAAGAAAAAAAATAGGCAGGAAGTAAAAGAGGAATACTATACTACTAAAGACCATGTGTTAATTTATATTGAATAGTGATTATACATTTATTTCCCTTTCTCGTGTTCAATTACCCATTTAGCATTGGCAGTTATGGCCGAATCTAAAGAAATGCCTTCTTTTTTTGCTCCTGTTTCTATTTGCGATAACCAGTTTTTATCTGACTTTATGTAGTTTTTTATGGTGTTTAATTTTTGTAAATATAAGGAATCAAGTTTTTTATCAGGCTTAATACCTTTAAACATGGTATACATATTCTCAATAGAACCCCATCCCAGGTTGGCTAAACTGGGTTCTGTTGCCATTATTATAATTACATCGCTGCTGTCTACCTGCTCTTTTAAGTTCAGGCTTGGGACTTCCAGGGGGCTCTTATACCGTTCAGGGTAAGTTACAAGTAAATGAACCCAGGTATTGAAACACTTGAAAAAAGTTGATGGATAGAACTTAAACTCTTTACCATTATATGCAGTTTGGTTGTAGAACCAAAACGAACTATTTGAAAAAACTGACGGGAAATTAAATCTATGCATCCCCCAATAATAGCTATCGGCAATAACTATTGAGGTGGGTTTTGTTTTGCCGGAATCAGTTTGGAATAAAATATCCGGATATGCCATTTTTTCTTTCTTGAATCTGAATATCAGGTTCAGCCCATCTTCCACATCCATATCGCGCTCGTATCGTTGCGGGTAACGCACATTGACTTTATTCCAGTAAATATGCGGCATATGTATGTGCCTGATATTTTCTATGTACCTGGTTATAGAATCAGCAACAAGGCATTCTGCATAATAGCTCCAGTGTATCCCATATTTAGGATATAATGGGTAGGCAGATCTGTTTTTATTTTCTATAAAATACTTATTGAAATCAATATAGTTTATGCTAAGTTCTTTGGCCTTTTCCAGCGAATATTCATAATTAGTTATCCCTTTTATGTATTGGTACTTATCGGGAAAGTGATCAGGGTAGAAGGAGCCCTTACCTGCTGCAAAAACGAGTAGGAATGTTTTATTCAGGCTTGCAAGAGTATCCTGAATGAATTTCAGTTTTTTCATTCTGTTACTGATGCTATCCTTGCCGATAAAATCTATTCCATAATAGGCTTTTATGTAATTCTCTTCATACAGGTAATTCTCTTTTCCAATAATTACCCCCTTGGCATAAACCTTATGGAAGAGATCAAGTGCAATTTCATTATGTGTTCTTATGAACAAGCTTCTCAAGCCAAACGATTGGCTCAGGTATGTTTCTTTGTTTTGCTGGTAGGTGCCACTAAACCAGCCAGAGAGGGTGAATGTTGTATCTCTGGGCTCTGCAAATGCTCCGTGCAGTTCTGCTTTGGGGAGTAGCTTAAAGCTGCCTTGCAGTAAGGGTAAAAAGAAAATCACTAATAATGAAGCAAGTAGTGTTTTTTTATAAACTACATACTTGGACTTCATTACTAGTGTTTTTGAGAAGGGTGGCTGATGGGTCTCGAACCCACGACCCTCAGAACCACAATCTGATGCTCTAACCGACTGAGCTACAACCACCGTGAAATTGAACTGGCAAAGATATAAGTTTCTGCATACCCTGATAGGAATTTTTATGTTAAGTTTTTTTTCTTTCTTTGCAGCGCCTTATTCAGAGGTACATACAAATTTATCTTTATGGCAAATATTTTTAAGTTTTTAATACCCCAGGAAAAGAAGTTTTTTCCACTTTTTGAAAAAGCCTCGAGTAATTTACTTGAAACCGCTGTATTGCTTACCCGTATGGTGAATACTACTGAAGCAGACAAGAGAAAAGAGCTACTTCGGGAAATAGAAAGGCTTGAGCATATTGGTGATAGTGTTACCCACGAGATTTTTACTGAGTTAAGCACCACATTTATAACTCCTTTCGACAGGGAAGATATTCATGCCCTTACATCGGCAGTTGATGATGTGGTTGACTTTATACATGGTTCGGCCAAGCGCATTGAATTATATAAAATACATGTGCCTGATGCCAATATCAGCAAGTTTGCCGAATTAATTGAAAAGGGCGGTGAAGAGCTTCATAAGGCAATAATGGGCTTACGCGATATGAAGAATGTAGATGTTATTCGGGCTGCCTGTGTTCGTATTAACAGTATTGAAAACCACGCCGACGATATTTTTGATAATGCCATAGCACGCCTTTTTGAAGAAAAAAAGGATGCGGTTGAGATCATAAAGATAAAGGAAGTATTATCGGTACTTGAAACAGCAACCGATAAGTGTGAAGATGCTGCTAATGTGCTTGAGACCATTATTGTAAAGAACGTATAATCCATTCATTTAATGTCATTACTGGTAGTCATAATAATATTGGCGCTTAGCTTCGATTTCCTTAATGGTTTTCACGATGCTGCTAATTCTATTGCTACAGTAGTTTCTACCAAAGTGCTTACTCCTGCAATGGCTGTGGCATGGGCAGCTTTGTTCAATTTTCTTTCTTTCCTGGTTTTTGGCCCTAAGGTTGCTGCTATGGTGGGCAAAGGGGTTGTCGATCCGCATATTATGACCTTAAATGCTGTTGCCTGCGCACTCGTAGGAGCTATTATAATAGATATTCTAACATGGATATGGGCATTGCCTACAAGTTCTTCGCATGCTTTGGTTGGGGGCTTACTCGGTGTTGCGCTTTTAAAAGGCGGCCCTGCGGCTATTATATCTTCCGGTATTTATAAAATTTTGATATTTATTGTGGTATCCCCGGTATTGGGAATGATACTCGCCTTTCTTATTTCTTCTTTAGTAGAGGCTCTCGCCAGTCGCAGCCATCCTTATAAAATGGACAAGCTGTTCCGGAAGCTTCAGTTTCTTTCTTCAGCAGCATTCAGCCTTGGGCATGGCGGAAGTGATGCCCAGAAGACCATGGGTATAATATGGATGGCTTTGTTGGTGACAGATCCTCATGGTTTTTCTTCATTACCTTATTGGGTGGTTATTGCCTGCCAGCTTGCCATGGGGCTTGGTACTTTATTTGGCGGATGGAGAATAGTAAAGACCATGGGGCAGCGCATTACCAAGTTACGCCCATTCGAAGGTTTTTGTGCCGAAACATCAGGTGCACTCACATTATATGCAACCATTTTGTTTGGTATTCCGGTAAGTACTACACACACCATAACAGGTGCTATCATTGGTGTTGGGGCCCGTAAGCGTTTCTCGGCAGTGCGCTGGGGGGTTACGCTGAATATTGTATGGGCCTGGGTTTTAACTATTCCAATTTCAGCACTTGTTGCAGGTATTTGTTATGAAATAAGCCAATTGTTTTAGATTCTCTCATTTTCACCACGTAAATCTCTTTTATATATTTACTCTGTTTAATTCATAGTTTATGCTCTCGGCAGAACTGAAAGATGTTAAAAAAGACATACTACACCTTTGTGTGCTTGTGCAGGCCCAAATGCATAAGGCTAAGGAAACCTTGTTGAAGTTCGATAAGGACCTTGGTTACGAGGTGATAATGAATGAACAGAAAATAGATTCATGGAACCAGCGTATAAAGCGCGATTGCGAAAGTATGCTCTCTTTATTCAAGCCCACAGCAAAAGATCTGCGTTTTGTATTGGCCGCTTTTAAAATTGTGCATTGCCTTGGCCGTTGTGCCGATTTTGCGGGCTGGGTGGCCATTTATATATCTGAAACAGAAAGTTCATTTGATAAAGCTTTATTGAATAGCTGCAATATGGTTCAAATGTTTGAAGAGATCGACGAGATGATGTATGCAGTACATCAATCAATTGATAAAGATGATAGCCTGTTACTTCAACCTGTTTTTGAAAAAGATGAAATGATAGGCCGTTACAGGCTTATGGCTATGGATGCGATAAGTCAATATATTCAAAGCCACCCTGAACAGAGCCAGCGATGCCTCTACCTGTTTTCGGTGGTTATGAAATTAGAAAGGGTAGGTGACCAACTAAAGAGCATGGCCCACGAGGTAATATTTTACCGTGAGGCTACAGAAGTAAAATAATCTGAGAATATTTACGGAGAAACTATTGGAGGAGTAGTAACGCGGTTACTTATGTGCCCTGACCTGTCTATCAACCACACCCTGTATTCCATGTTTTTATTAGCTACAAAATACCAGCTGCTGTTGGTCATAACTACCTGTATTTGTCCGCTAAGTTCTTTATCGTTACCCGTTGGGGTTATATAAGGAATGTGATAACCAAGGAATGCTGTATCGCCCATAATGGTATCATTTAACAATGGATCTAAAATAGGTTGGAACCTACCCGTTGAATCTTGCTGCAATAACTCAACATAAAAATTAGCGGGTGCGTTCACATCACTCGATTGGTAGCCTATATCGCCATCCCCGTCAGTAAAGTTTACCTGCAAGGTTGCCGTGGTGGTATTATTTATAACAAGGCTTTTAAAAGTAATTGCAGGTATAATTGAGTAGTTTGCCTTTTTCATACAAGAAGCAAGCCCAAGTATAATGAACGCAGCAAATACTATTTTTGAGAAATATTTCATCTTCGCGGTTACTAAGCAAATATACACATTATTTTTGATGGCAAGCTTCTAAGAACTTATGCAAATTACAGATACTAACGCATTTATTGAAAGAATATTTTCTGTTCAGTCAAAAACTGAGTTTGAGAAGCTGGCATTAGATGTGTTTCAGTTTCAGTATGCTAATAATAAAGTGTATCAGGCGTATATTGATATGCTGAAGAAGGTCCCTGAGTCAGTAAAAGCAATTGAGAATATCCCTTTTTTGCCCATATCTTTTTTTAAAACTCATGAAGTTATATGTGGCGATATAGCCAAATACGATAAAGTGTTCTTCAGCAGCACCACAACTTCATCAACCCCTTCACGGCATTTTGTAAAAGACAGTTCCGTATATGTAAAGAGTTTCCGTAAAGGTTTTGAGCATTTTTATGGAGATATAAAAGATTATTGTGTATTAGCTCTTTTGCCGTCCTATCTTGAACGGGAAGGGTCTTCGTTGGTCTTTATGGCCGAGGATATGATCAAATGCAGTGGCCATGCGAGGAGTGGTTTTTATATGAACAACTATAAAGAGTTGGTAGAAGCCATAGTGGAGCTTGAAAGCCAAAACCAGAAAATAGTATTGCTTGGAGTGACCTACGCTTTACTAAAGTTAGCCGAAGAGCACCCTATGCCACTTAAGAACACTGTTATTATGGAAACAGGTGGTATGAAAGGTAAGCGAGAGGAGTTGCCAAAATTGGAAGTTCACAAAATATTAAAGAAAGCCTTTGGGTTAGATTCTATTCATTCAGAATATGGAATGACAGAATTACTATCACAAGCTTATTCAAAAGGCGATGGTATATTTACTTGTCCGCCCTGGATGAAGATTGGTGTTAGGGACTTATACGATCCCTTTAAGGTGGATTTCAACGCAGGTTCTGGAGCCATTAATATAATTGACCTTGCTAATATTAATTCCTGTTCATTTATAGCCACCGATGATATGGGGTTTTTGCACGACAATAGCAACTTTGAAGTATCGGGCAGGATAGATTATAGCGATATACGGGGTTGCAACCTAATGGCTGAAGAGCTATAATTTAGTTGAACAACTGTATTACTTCGCTAACAGGCTTTGTCTCTTTGAAGTAGCCCAGGATTTTAAGCAGCACTTCTTCAACCATAGCATCAGGGCATGATGCGCCGCTTGTTAACACAATAGTTACCGGCGTTTTATCAGGCAAAAAATTGAGAGTGGTCTTTGTCTTTTCGGTATGAATATCGAAGTGATGAATGGTGTTTTGCGATTCTATTTCTTTAGCCGAAGAAATGAAAAATGTGCTGAATTTTTGTTCACATAACTCAACAATATGTGAAGTGTTTGAACTATTATAACCACCTACCACTATTGCCATATCGGCATGTTGCTTAAGCATAAGCTGGGTTGCATCCTGGTTCTCATTGGTAGCGTAGCAAAGGGTATCGCGGGTATCGGCAAAATGTTCTTTCAGTGTTTCATTGCCGTGTTTCTGAATCATGATGTTCTTCAGGTAATCGGCAATGCCCTGTGTTTCGGCAGCTAACATAGTGGTTTGGTTAATTACACCAATCTTGTCAAGACTCAATTCAGGGTTAAAAGTATCAGAATATCGGCCTTTAAATGTTTCTTCAAATTGTTCACGGGTTATTTTACCCAGAATATAATCTCCAAGCAGTACAGTTTCTTTCATATCCTTTACAACCAGCGATGGGCTGCTGGCTGCACTGTGCGAGAATGTAGCACGGGTTTCTTCGTGATATGGCTTTCCGTGAATAATTACAGTATATTTTTCTGTGCCTAATTTCTCTGCTTTGTTCCATACCCGGTGAACGAAGGGGCAAGTGGTATCGTATGATTGTATTTCAAGTCCAAGGTCTGAGAGTTGTTTTTTTATGGCAAGTGTAGTTCCAAATGCAGGTAAAATAACCACATCGGCAGGGGTAAGTTCGCTAAAAGGTGTTAATACATTTCCGTAAGTATCCATTAAAAATTTCACTCCTTGTTCTTGCAGGTTGGCATTTACTTCAGGGTTGTGTATCATTTGGCTTAGCAGGAAAATACGCTTACCCGGATTCTCTTTAATAGCACGGAATGAAAGTTCTATAGCATTCTGCACTCCATAGCAAAAACCAAAGTGCCGGGCCATTAAAAATCTTACCGGGCCAAAATCGAGCAGGGTAGGAGAAAAGTCTTTCTTTTTAGGGTCCTTGGCTGAGCGGTATTCTTTTACCTTGGCCAGTATGGGGCTATTGTAAAACGCAGGTATTTCGAATGTTTTCATGCCTTGCAAAATTAGTAAAATAAAACTCAAGGTCTATTCTATATATTTGCCTTACTTAATTCATTGTTATGAAAAAATCAGCTATTACTGTAATGCCCGAATATTATGACAAGTATATAATACCTGTTGATGATATTAACGTGGTTGAAGCGTTAAAAAAATATGATGCATCGGTATTTGATAAAACAACATTGGCAAGGATAGGAACCGGTGTATATGAGCCCGGTAAATGGACGGTAAAGGATATTATTCAGCATGTAATAGACGCTGAAAGGGTTTTTAGTTACCGTGCCCTGCGCTTTGCCCGGAATGATAAAACGGCTTTGCCCGGTTTCGAAGAGAATGAATATGCTGTAAATACCAATGTTGCCAAACGCAGCCTCGACGATCTGTTGAATGAGTTTGATACTGTAAGGCGTTCAACCATTTATTTGTATAAAAATTTTACTGATGAAATGTTGCTAAGAACCGGAGTTGCATCAGGTAAAGATGTATCGGTATTGGCAATAGGTTTTATTATTGCGGGCCATGCATTACACCACAATAAAGTTATTAAGGAACACTATTATAAGCTTGCAAAATAAAACTGATGAAAAGAGTAAAGTGTTTTTTAACAAGCAGTTTTATATTGATTTTTTTCAGTGCTTTCAGCCAATATTTTTATGATGGTTCAGGTAATATCCAAGGCAGAAAGGATGGTTCCTATTTTTACGATGGTTCCGGTAATATTATAGGAAGAATAGATGGAAACTACGTGTATGATGGCTCCGGAAATATTAAGACCAGAGTTGATGGTTCTTATTATTACGATTCTAGCGGTAATATTATAGGCCGGAAGGATGGTAATTATATATATGATGCCTCCGGTAGTATAATGGGCCGTTTAGATGGCGATTATATATATGATGCTTCGGGCAGCATTAAAGGCCGTGTTGATAAAATAGAAAAAGAAGATGCCATACTATTTTACTTCTTTTGCTTTCAAAAAAAATAGGGATACAAATTCTGCACCCCTATTCAATATTATTTCTTTGACTTGTTTACTGCTTATCTAAGCTGCTAAATACTTTTTTAAGTATATCGGTTACACGTGCTGCCGGATTCTGCCTGATCTTTAACTCTTCTTGTGCAAGCAGTATAAATAAACCCTTGAGTGCTTGTTGAGTAACATATTCATTAAGGTCGGTGTTTATTTTAGGGTCACCGGTAAACATGGTTGTTTTATTATAAGCACTGGTAATTGGGGTCCAGTACTTAGTAACATTAACACTGGCAATAGCATCTTTTACAATAGGTAAAAAAGCATCATGCAATTGTTGTGATGTTTTGCCTTTCATATATTGAGTTGCGGCATCATTATTGCCTTTTAAGATAGATAGCCCATCGGTAATAGACATAGATAAAATTGCGTTGGCAAAAATAGGGGCTGCTTTAACAGCGGCCTGTTCAGCGGCACGGTTAACACTCAACACAAAATCATCAACTTGTTTTTGCTGACCGGTTTTAATCGCCAGGTCTTTTGCCTTTTGCGCATCGGGAGGGAAAGGGATCTTAATAAGACTGTCTTTGAAAAAACCATCTGTTTTAGAAGCTGATGAACCGGCATTATTTGAGCCTACTTTCAGGGCTTCTTTCAAGCCGTTAACAATATCATCATTACTTAAGCCCGTACCCTTTGAAGAATCTTTTTTGCCTTCAACGGTTTTTACTTCTTTATTTACGTCTTGCTTGGCACTTTGCAGGTCTTTGCCCAGGTCGAATTGTGCGAAAGATGTTATTGATGCACCGGCTAATGCTAAAATAGACAGAAGAAGTTTTTTCATGATGTATATGTAATTAAAATTAAGGCAAACCTAGTACTTGAAAATGAAGCTATAATGAACAAGTAAAGAAATTAGTTTTTAAAGGTAAAGAAAAGTAATATCCTGCAAAATATTTGGATGCAGGCTTTGAGTAACAGGGCAGGTGCGGCCTGCATGTTCTAAAATACTTTTTTCTTTGTCAGTATAATTCTTTGCAGGCATAGTGACCTTTACATGCACTTCCGATACTCTCCTTGGATTGGCTGCCATTACTTTAGTTACTTCGGCACTTGCTCCATCCATATCAATAGTATGTGTATTAGCTGCAATACCCATTGTAGTCAAGAGGCAGCTGGCTAAAGAGGTAGCTAAAAGATCGGTGGGAGAGAAAGCCTGACCTTTTCCATGATTATCAATTGGGGCATCTGTAATTATCTTAGCTCCGGATGCCAGATGGGTAGCTTCGGCGTGTAATTCGCCGGTATAAACTATTTTTGAGGTTGCCATATATAAATGCTTTATTTTTATTAGCTTTGTATTGCAAATATAGTACCTATAAAATTGAAAAAGCATATAATAATATTCGGTGTATTCATCTCTGTTCTTTTTGGCAATTATGTCAATGGGCAAGATGCCCTTACAAGGGTTGCAAATGGTGAAGATGTGAATGTAGTTTATAAGAACATGGCTTTAGGAGGCATTTTTATGCATTCCGAAGGCTGGGGCCTTTTCTTCCGTAAAGCTAAGATAGTATCCATATTCCGCAAATCGTTTTGGGAGGTTGAAACTGCTACCATGCATAGCGATAAGGAAATTAAAACGCAAAATTCATACTACCCCGATGCAACAAGTTATTACTTCGGAAAGCTTAATGGTATGCAGGCTTTCAGGGTTGGGTTGGGTAACTATCAAATGTTATGGCGTAAAAATGATGAACATTGTGTAGAGGTGGATGCAGTATATGCCGGTGGTTTTTCATTAGCTGTGCTTAAACCGGTATACCTTGAGATCATCCAGTCTACTCCAAGCCCCAATGAATTTGTTCTCTCATCTCAAATATATGACCCATATAACGATACTCCTGCTAATATATATGGCAGAGGTTCGGTATTTGATGGGCTTGGCCAGCTATCACTTCATGCAGGTGCATATTGCAGGTTAGGTTTAAATTTTGATTATGGTAACCGTCACGATATGGTTAAGGCAATTGAAACAGGTATTGAGATAGATGCTTACCCTAGTAAAATACCTATTATGGCCCCGCAAATAGCACAGAATAACCAGTTCTTTTTGAATTATTATTTGAGCATAAGCTTTGGTAAACGCTGGTTTTAACTAATATATACTGTGGCCGACAATAATACTACTGAAACAATACAGCCAGAAACCCCTCGCAAACCATCTTGGTTAAGGGTTAAGCTTCCTACCGGAGAAAATTATTTAAAAGTAAGGGGCGCCGTTGATAATAACAAGCTTCATACTATTTGTCAGAGTGGCAATTGCCCTAATATGGGCGAATGCTGGGGAGCCGGAACGGCAACTTTTATGATATTGGGTAATATATGCACCCGTTCGTGCCAGTTTTGTGCTGTTGCCACCGGAAGGCCTTTGCCTGCTGATTTAAAAGAGCCGGAAAGAGTAGCAGATGCTGTATCGCTGATGAAGGTGAAACACTGTGTTATTACCTCAGTTGACCGCGATGACCTGAAAGATGGAGGGACTTCCATTTGGATGGAAACGATACGGGCAATACGTAGAAAAAGCCCCGGTACCACCCTGGAAACCCTTATACCTGATTTTAAAGGAGAAGCTGAATTAGTTGCTAAGATAATTGAGGTGCACCCTGAGGTGGTTTCTCATAATCTTGAAACTGTACGCAGGCTTACTAAACAAATTCGTGTACAGGCAAAATATGACAGGAGCCTTGATGTATTGAGGATGCTAAAAGCCGGTGGTATGAATACCAAATCGGGTATAATGCTTGGACTTGGCGAAACAAGGGAAGAGATTTTAGAGACCATAGACGACTTGGCCGGGGTAAAGTGTGATGTGTTAACCATGGGGCAATATTTGCAGCCTACACCCAAGCATGCAAAAGTGCAAGAGTTTGTTCACCCTGATGTATTTGCTGAATTGAGAGAAATAGCTCTTACTAAAGGGTTCCGATATGTGGAAAGCGGCCCTCTTGTAAGGTCATCTTACCATGCTGAAAAGCATGTTTTTTAAGTAAAGTAATTACTCTTTTTGGGATTCGCAACTTGTTTCTCACCATTCACTCAATCCCTCATGTTGAAGGATAAATCCCAATGTAATATACTAATTATTTTTTGTCTTTTTGCATCTGTAAATATTTAGTTTAAAAAAATATTTAATTTAATTGGCTGTAGTGATAGTTTATATATATTTGTAAAACAAAATGATAATTATGAAAAGGAGTACTATTGTTCGTTCTTCGTTGACTTTCCCAACTGTTTTATTGGGGCTTGCAATGATTTCAGGCGTATATATTTATAAAAACCATGCAAGGCAATATAGCCCTGTGGTAGTAAAAGAAAATGATAAAGAAGCCGGTGCAGCTGGTATGTATCAGTATTTCTTTAATGCCCGTAAGAATGTGTCTACCAATAGTATGGACTATGCAGCTATGCTTAAAGCAGATCAACAGGTTCAGAATATCAGGAATAGTCGCAGTACAGCAGGTGCAATGGGTTTCAAATGGAACAGCATGGGCCCTTCTAACATTGGTGGAAGAACCAGGGCAATTTTGATAGATAAAAACGACCCAACCGGGCAAACCATATTTGCAGGTGGTGTTTCGGGAGGCTTATGGAAATCTGTTAATGGTGGTGCTACCTGGGATAGCATTAATGATAATATGTCAAACATTAATATCGGCTGTATAACAGAAGATGCTAATAATAACATTTATGTCGGTACTGGTGAAGGCTATAGCCTTTACTATGGCGGGCAGGCATTTAGTACTGCAATTTTAGGTGGCGGTGTTTTCAAATCTACCGATCATGGTGCTACTTTTAATTTATTACCAGCAACTAAACCCAGCGCAACAAATAGCATGGGCGCTACATGGGCATATACTAACCGTATTGCTATTCTTCCAAATAATCCGGCAGTTATTTATGCTGCTACCAGTGCTGGCCTTGAAGTGAGCACTGATACAGGAAAAACCTTTGTACTGGCTAAAAATGGTTCGGGTATTGGCTTAAGCTCTAATACACTCGATGTTGAAGTTTCTGCAGATGGCAGTATTCTGGTTGCCTGTGTTAATGGAACAGGTTACTACTGTTATCCGGCTACTTCACAAACTACTTTCTTGCCAATGCATAACTCAGGTTACGGCGCTATACCTACTGCAGGCAGTGGTCGTATAGAATTCGGCATTGCCCCAAGTAATCCGGATTATATTTATGCGTCTATCGCTAACTCAAGCGGAGGCCTTCAAGGTATATATTTTACAATGAGTGCTGTTAAATCTGGTAACGGCGGAATTTGGTACGAAATTGGCCCAGGTGGCAGCCAGTCTTTCAACCCTTTTGGCGAACCAGGTGGTTCTGCTCCTTCGCAAGGTACTTATGATGATGCTGTTGGTGTATTCCCAAATAACCCGGGTAAGGTTTTAATTGCTGGTGTAACTTTATGGTCATGGACACAAGCCTCTCCTGGTGATTCTACCGGTGGATGGAACAGCGTAACCGTTTATAATGGCGGACTTGGAAGTACTAATTATGTTCACCCTGATATGCATAATGTTACTATTGATAAAAACAACCCAAACATTGTATTTATTGGATGCGATGGTGGAATTTACAAAAGCTACGATGGTGCTAAAACTTTCCAACCAGAAAACAGGGATTATGATGTAACCCAATTCTATGCAATTACGTTTGGCCCTTATATGAATGCAAATGGCGAAGGTATGGGTGGCGGAACACAAGATAATGGTACACCATATATGAGCGGCACACAGTATTACTACCAGGATGCCGTTGATGTGGGTGGTGGTGATGGAGGACAAGCAGTTATCTCGTCAATTAACCCTAATGCATATTATATAAGTTCTGATGCTAATACGTTATTGCGCTCTGCCGCATTAAGCACTCTTGGTTATCCGTCAGATGCATATACTGGCTTAAAGGGATTAGGCAAAGGAGCGAATTTGGATAGTATTTACAGGCTCGGAACCGGATGTTTCGTTGACCCTGTAGCTTTATATGAAAATCCTTACGACACTACAACACTTGATTCATTGATTTGGATATCTGATAATTCGTACAGCCCGGGAGACGTTGTTTATCCAACTAGTCCTAATGGCAATGTTCCATTTCCGTATAAGATCAATAGGTCGCTTGTAAAGGGTGATACTATAAAGGTTCAAAACAGGGTAGTATCGAAAATTGCTACAGGATTTTCTGCAACTCAGGGTGTGTGGATGATGATGCAGGCAATTGACTTTGCTGACCCAGTAATTTGGATGCCAATTGGTGGACCAGATTCGAAACCTAATGCATTTACCGGTAGTGATGCTGTTCATTGTTTGGCATTTTCTCCTGATGGCGATGCTCTTTTTGTTGGTACAGAAAGTGGCCAGTTTTTCAGGTTCTCTAACCTCGATTCGATTATAGACACTTCATATACAACGGGAGCATTGTTTTCTGTGCCGATTAATGTAAAGGCTCCGGTTGTTAATCCTAAATGCAGGGTTAAATCCACCAGTCTTTCTGCAGCGCTTGTAGGAAATGCCGGCAATGATATATTAAGCATAGCTGTTGATCCTAAAAATGGTAATAATGTTATGGTTACTGTTGGTAACTATGGTAATAATACTCACGTTTATTATTCGAACAATGCATTAAGTGCAACTCCTTCATTCAGGTCGGTACAAGGTAATTTGCCTGAAATGCCTGTATATGGTTCAGTACTTGATGTTATTAATAGCCCTTACCCAAATGGTGCGGTTGTGGCAACCGAACATGGTATCTGGTCTACAACAGATATAACTGTTGCTAATCCTTCATGGTCTGCTGATAATAATAATATGGCAAATGGTATTGTTTGTGCTGTACATCAACAAACCTTACCAGCGTGGAACTGTAATAACTCAGGTGATTTATATATTGGCACACACGGAAGAGGTGCGTGGTTCGATTCTACATTCTTTGTTCCTACCGGTATCAAGCAAATTGTTGCTTCAAGCCTGAAGATAAATATGAATATATATCCTAACCCGATGAATGCAGGTGGTACAATAGCATTTACTCTACCGGCCAATGCAGGCAAGGTTGATATTACTATATATGATATTCAGGGCAGGGTGGTAAAACAAATACCTGTTGAAACAAAGGCTCCAGGCGCTCATACAGTAAGTATTAACTCACAGGAAATGCCTGTAGGTACATACTTAGCTACTTTAACCGGAGATAATTTCCGCCAGACAACACGTTTTGTAGTTGCCAGGTAAAAAGTTTTGAAAAATAAATATTTAAAGTCCCGCATTTATGCGGGACTTTTTTGTTGCATCTAATCGCACTAAGATTAAATTTGCATCCTCATTTTATAAAACCAACATTATGACCAAAATAAAAGTAGCCATAAACGGCTTTGGAAGAATTGGAAGAGTAACTCTCAGGGCACTTTTAAAAAGAAGCAATATTGAAGTAGTTGCTATTAACGATATTACTGATGCTCCTACATTGGCGCACCTTTTTAAATACGATTCTATACATGGCAAGTTTGATGGCACAGTGGTTGCTACCAGCGATTCACTTACTGTTAATGGCCATAAGATTCGCATTACAGCACAGAAAGACCCTGCCGCACTTCCGTGGAAGGAACTTGGTGTAGATGTGGTAATTGAATCAACAGGGTTGTTTTTGGATAAAGCAAGTGCTGAAAAGCATATTGCTGCAGGTGCACGCAAGGTTGCTATTTCTGCTCCGGCAAAGAATACCGATATTAAGACCATAGTAATGGGTATAAACGATAAGGATCTGCTTAAGACCGATGTTGTTATATCTAATGCATCGTGTACAACCAATTGTGCAGCGCCAATGGCAAAGATCATACATGAAAACTGGGGTATTGAAGTTGGTTTTATGACCACTGTACATGCTTATACAAGCGATCAACGCCTGCATGATGCTCCGCATAAAGATATGCGCAGGGCACGCGCTGCAGCGCTTTCAATGGTTCCTACATCAACGGGTGCAGCAAAGGCTATTGCTGAAGTGTTCCCTGAATTAAAAGGTAAGCTTACCGGTGATTCTATCCGCGTACCTGTGCCTGATGGTTCTATCACCGACTTTACCTTTATTGTAAAGAAAACTGCTACTGTTGCTGATATCAATGCGGCATTTAAAAAATCAGCTGACAGTAACTTAAAAGGAATACTTGAATATTCAGAAGAGCCTTTGGTTTCTATGGATATTGTAGGTAATACACACTCATGTGTATTTGATTCAGGATTGACAGCTGTAATTGGTAACTTGGTTAAGATCAGCGGCTGGTACGATAATGAATCAGGTTATTCAAACCGCCTGGTTGACCTCGTTGAAAGGATGGGTGCTTAAGCGAAGTGCTTTAGTTCCAGTTTTTCTCCGTCGAATACCGCGTAACTTGAGTAGTTAACCCATTCGCCAAGGTTAACATACAATGCATTTCCTATTTGCAATTGAAGTGGTAGGTGCCTGTGTCCGAATATGAAGTAATCGTAATGCTCTTTTTTGAGTGTTTCTTTCACGAACTGTACCAGGAACTCATCATCTTCACCCTTCCAGGTATCTTTATCTCCGGCACCGGTAGAAAGACGACTGCGTTTTGACCAGAAGTTGGCAATGCCTATACCCGTGTTGGGGTGTATGCGTGCAAACATCCATTGCAGTAATGCGTTTTCAAATACCTTTTTCAGGAATTTATAACTGTGATCGCCGGGGCCAAGGCCATCGCCATGTGCCAGGAAGAATTTCTTGCCGTTAAATTCTCGTGTAATTGGCTTTCTGTAAATAGTTACTCCAAGTTCATCTTGCAGGTAGTCAAACATCCACATATCGTGGTTGCCGGTAAATAAATAAACAGGTATGCCTGCATCACAAAACTCGGCTATCTTACCTAAAAGCCTTGTAAATCCTTTAGGTATAGCTTTCCGGTATTCAAACCAAAAGTCAAACAGATCCCCCATCAAATAAAGCTCTGCGGCATCTTTCTTGATCTCATCCATCCAGCTTACAATACGCTTCTCCCGTTCAAGGCTTTTTTCACGGGTTGGCACACCCAGGTGGAAATCAGATGCGAAATATATCTTTCCTTTATTCATAAACTCAAACAGCCCCTTTCTTAATATCATCTACTACTGCAGGGTCGAGCAGGGTAGAGGTGTCACCCATATTGCCCGTATCACCTTCGGCAATTTTGCGCAATATACGGCGCATTATCTTTCCCGACCTCGTTTTTGGCAATCCTCTTACTACTTGTATTTTGTCTGGCTTGGCAATAGGGCCAACCAGTTTGGTTACAATATCAATAATTTCAGTGCGCAAAGAAGCAATATCCTCACGCTCTTTTGTACATATTATATAGGCATAAATGCCTTGTCCTTTAATTTCATGCGGGTAACCCACCACTGCCGATTCAACAACATCAGGATGCTCATCAATAGCATCTTCTATATCGGCAGTGCCAAGTCTGTGTCCCGAAACTTTTATAACATCATCAACCCGCCCTGTAATGCGGTACATGCCATCTTCATCGCGCTTGCTGCCATCGCCAGTAAAATAAAGATTGTTGAATGTTGCAAAGTAATTTTGCCTGCAGCGTTCATGGTCTCCATAGGTTGTGCGTATCATACCCGGCCATGGAAATTTGATGCAAAGATTTCCTTCAACAGGATTACCTACTTGTTCTTTACCTTCACTGTCAACAATAACAGGTTGCACACCCGGTAAAGGGTATGTTGCCAGGCTTGGTTTTGTCTCAGTAATTCCTGCAAGTGGTGAAATTAAAATTCCACCTGTTTCAGTTTGCCACCAGGTATCAACAATAGGACATCTGTTTTTGCCAATATTACCATGGTACCAGTGCCATGCTTCTTCATTAATAGGTTCGCCAACACTTCCTAAAACCCTCAATGAGTCAAGTTTATAAGGTGTTACAAACTGATCGCCTGCTGCCTGTAATGAACGGATTGCAGTAGGCGCGGTATATAAAATATTCACTTTGTGTTTATCTATCACTTGCCAAAAGCGACCGGCATCGGGGTAGGTAGGTATACCTTCAAACATAAGCATAGTGGCTCCTGCTAATAATGGAGCATATACTATATAAGAGTGTCCGGTAACCCAGCCAATATCAGCGGTACACCAATAAATTTCTCCTTCGTTATACTGAAACACATTGATGAACGAATACCATGCATAAACCATATATCCCGCTGTGGTATGTACTACTCCTTTGGGTTTGCCCGTAGAACCAGATGTGTAGAGAATATACAACATATCCTCGGCATCCATTTCTTCAGCGTCACATCCTACAAGCGCATCTTCCATTTCTTCGTGCCACCAAACATCCCTTTCAGGTTTCATGGTAACGGCACCACCGGTATGTTTAAGGATAACAGATTTACGAATAGTTGGGCAATTATCCAATGCCTCATCTACAATCTTCTTAAGGTCGATTGCTTTGGCCCCACGGTAAGCACCATCAGCAGTAATTATTATCTCGCAGCCACAGTCATTTATCCTATCGGCCAGTGATAGGCCTGAGAAGCCTGCAAATACTACTGAATGTATGGCACCTATGCGGGCACACGCCAGCATTGCAACCACGGCCTCGGGCACCATGGGCATATATATACATATGCGGTCGCCTTTTTTTGCTCCTAAGTTCTTTAAAACATTGGCAAAATGGCTTACTTCTAAATGCAGTTCGTGGTATGTAATATGTCGTGAACGGCCATTAGGGTCGTTGGGTTCCCATATAATAGCTGTCTGATTACCCCGTTTCTCCAAATGCCTGTCAAGGCAGTTTTCAGTAATATTCAGCTTGCCACCAGCGAACCACTTTACATAAGGTTTTTTAAAATCCCAATCCAGTACTTTATTCCATTTCTTTCTCCAGGTGAAGTTATTGGCAATATCGGCCCAAAAATCTTCAGGTGTATCAACGCTGCGTTTATAGTCCTGCTTGTATTGTTCGAATGTTGTTATGCGTGGAGCCATATCGATACTTGTTATTCAAAATTAACAAAATAATGTTCCAAAGCCTATGACAGGGGTCATGGTTAAAAAAATGTATCTTTTATTTTATACCCCAAACCCCTAAAGGGGCTTTGCGGTTCGTCACACTGTGCTCGTCGAAGTGTCAATAGAATATGCTTCGACAGGCTCAGCACGACATTGTTTTATTTAAAGCCCCTTTAGGGGTTTGGGATAAAACCGCATTGGGGATTAAATCATACCAATTTTCCCTACTTTTGCGCCGATGAAAAAATGGGTTTTAAAGGCTGTCGTTCAAAAGACTATATCGTATTTACCGGGCGGGCATAAGATCAATTATTTGTTTCAAAAGTATGTAACCAAGGGTGTTAACCTGAGTGATGAATACTTTTTTGACCGCCTTGCTCATGCTAAAGAGCATATGGAGAACTATGAAAAACTTTCACCCAATACGGGTTTAAACACTTCATTAGAGATTGGTACAGGTTGGTACCCGGTGGTTCCTATAAGTTTGTTTTTATATGGTGCGCAGAATATTTATTCTATTGATATTTCCCCATTGCTGACCAAGGAGTCGCTTAAAATAGCATTGACAAGGGTCGTAAACGCAAATAATGATGGCTCATTAAACAGGTATGTTAAAATATTTCCTGAACGGCTAGCAGAATTGAAGCGGATTTATGAAGGGTATGATAAAATGGGTTTAAATGAAATACTTGCTGCACTGAAGATCAATTATGTTTTAAAAGATGCACGCAATACCGGGTTCCCCGATAAGTATTTCGATATGATAAGTTCTAATAATACATTCGAACATATTTACCCCGAGATACTGGAAGGAATACTTAAAGAGTTTAAGCGAGTAATAAAGCAGGGTGGTATAATGTCGCACAGTATTGATTTGTCTGACCATTTTGCGCACTTTGATAAGGCCATTAGCGTATTTAATTTTTTGAAATATTCAGATGTGCAGTGGAAAATGATAGATAATTCTATTCAGCCGCAGAACCGCTACCGCGTAAACGAATACAAGGATATGTATAAGAAACTAGGCATACCTATTACCATGGAAACCCTCGTTCGTGGCAATATGGAAGTGCTTAAAGGCATAGACCTGGATGAGAAATATAGCTCAGAACCTCTTGAAGATATTGCAGTGATACATTGCAATTTTGCAAGTTTGATGGCTTAGTACATGGCCACTTATTTTATTTAACAAGATCTTTACCTTCGTTTGTATATTATCATTCTATCATTAACTGTTGCAAGGCGCAGATATTTTTTGCTTATAGAATAAATGGATTTAAATACACAACACCCAAAAATAAAATAGCTATTACTAGGGGGAATAGCCAGGTCGCAGTTTATTAATAAATAATCAGATTCTCTACCAGGGTAATCATGTTTTTTGTGGGGTGATCGACTAGCGCCTCCGACTGATTCTATATAGTTGGTAGTATCATAAAATAATACAACGTACTTGCAATTTTCAGTATCATGTATTTTTCTGTATGGATTAGAATAGATAGAAATAGCATTGCGACCCTTAAATGATAGTTTATTGTTAGTGTCAGAAACAAGCACCCAATTACCCTGAAGCATTTTATAAATACGCGATACTTTAGTTTTACGGTCAATACCTGAAATACTATCTTGCGCCAAAGCACTAAGGGTAAAAGAAAGGGATATTATAAGTACAAACATTATAGAAGTGGTTTTGCTTTTCATGATTGTAAAGGTAGCGATTATTCGTGCATAATACAAGATATGAATAAACTAGCTGTTGAAAATTAAATAAATGTTTTATTTACTATAATAAATTTATGGTGTATTTTTGTTTTAGACCATTATACCGCATTAATGAATTATACAATTGAATATTTAAAGGAATTGTTTCTTTATAGAAACCCACTTTTTAAGAAGACCATGGAAAATGCAAACACGGTTTACAAAATGACAAAAAATATTGAAATCATAATATTGAAAACCAATGGGTTGATGGTTGACACATTTGCGAAAGTGTAAACCGTGTTTAGAGGGTTTGGTATCTGTGAAAATCTGTGTGATCTGTGGTGAAAAATAAGTTCCTGTAATTCGTGGCTAAAGCAGGAAAAGGAATAGATGCTTCGCCTACTCAGCATGACAAAAAGCACACAATGCTAAAACCTAACGACTTACGACTAACTACTAATCCTTACCTTTGTTACATGTTAAACCAGTTTCAAAAAAATCTATCCGCTATTGTGCACCAGCCGGGCAAGAAAAGCTTTTTGCTTGCTGTGAGTGGTGGGCTCGATTCTGTTGCAATGGCTAATATGTTCAGCAGGGCAGGATATACATTTGCCATGGCGCATTGTAACTTTCAATTGCGCGGTAAAGAATCGGATGGAGATGAGCAGTTTGTTAAAGAACAGGCCGCTAAGTATAAGGTTCCTTTTCATGTAAAGCACTTTGATACTACGGCTCATGCCGAGAATCATAAGGTATCTATACAAATGGCTGCCCGCGACCTGCGATATGCTTGGCTAAAAGAAGCCATGGAAGAAGGTAAATATGACTATATAGCTATAGCTCATCATTCCGATGATGCTATTGAAACATTCTTTATTAATCTCTTGCGAGGCACTGGTATTGCGGGGCTGCACGGTATTGCTTCAAATCACCAGTCTATAATCCGCCCTATGCTTTGCTTTTCACGCAATGAGATTGAAAAGTACGCATCGGTTGAAAAACTTAAG
>Ga0210396_10000409_pt1 | contig 58581 bp, 51 predicted proteins | sample IncBWH17OmetaG_FD_155466 | JGI IMG/M metagenome (GOLD analysis project Ga0210396, IMG submission 155466) | Forest soil microbial communities from Barre Woods Harvard Forest LTER site, Petersham, Massachusetts, United States - Inc-BW-H-17-O ... | reverse complement strand
TCACCCCATCACTCGTAGCCGAATACCAAACCGTCCCCCCGCGCAAATCGAGCCCACAAACAACACAATGCCCCAGCTCCGGCATCCACCCCATCAACCGATTCATCCACAGACAAAAATAAGTCACCGGCAGCCAAACCCTCCCCACCTGAATCTCCTCCATCACCGCCAGCGCCAGCCGAAACACGGCATCATCCACCACCCCCTCTGGCAGCTCCTCCAACACCTCTGCCACCAGCTGCAGCGCAGCCGTCCGCTCATAATCAATCGGCCGGCTCAACGGCGAACTCAAAATCTCAAAAGCATCCAGCCGCACCAGCTCCTGCTTCGGCCTCTCCGCATAGGTCGCGCGCACGTGGGTCATCGGCTCCAGAGCACCCCCAAACCGCCGCCGCGACCGCAGCGCATGACGAGCCACCCCCTTCACCCGCCCCTGTTCCCGCGTAAACAGGCTCACCAGCAGATCGGCCTCCTGAAACGGCCACACCCGCAGCACAATCGCCTCTCCCACCCGTTGAATCATCTCTTACCGGCCAAACTGCCGCAGATGATGATCCGCATGCAGATACCCCCACCGCATCCAGTCCCCCGCCGTCATCGCCCCAAAAAACGGATGGCTCGCCACGCACCGCGTCGCACCCGCCAGCTTCTCCATCTTCGCGATCGCCACAGCCACCAACTCATCAAACGCAGCCGAACAATCCTCATCCAGCGCCCGCACCAGCTCAGTCGTCGTCTTCAGATTCTTAGGCCACTCCAACCCCGACCGCAACGCCACAAACTTCACCACCTTTGGCATCGGCCCGATCACCGGCTCTGCCGCCCGCTCCCCCAGCGCAATCTCGTAAGCAAACCCCACATGCCGCACCATTTGCGTCGCCGTCATCTTCCCCCAAAGCGCCCGGTCTTCCGCACACACCCGCAGCATCCGATCTCTAGTCTCCGACAGCACATCCGCAGAAGCCAGACTCTTCATCGCTTCCCTCAAAAGCAAAACCGCGCAGCCTCAGGGCCACGCGGTCGCAAGATCCAGAACCTCGTTCTACCGTCCGAAGTGCGAAGCATTCTTCGTCTGGAAGTCCGCCCACTTCTCCGGCAGGTCATCACCGGCATAAATCGCCGAGACCGGGCACACAGGCACGCACGCGCCGCAATCGATGCACTCCACCGGATCGATGAACAGCTGCTCGGCATCACCGTGTCCCGCTTCGTCCTTCTTGGGGTGGATACAATCCACCGGGCACGCATCGACGCAGGCCGTATCCTTCGTCCCGATGCACGGTTCCGCAATCACATAAGCCATCTCTCTAACTCTCCCTTTGCCACACTCGAAATCTTTTAGCTGTTGAGCTTTCTCTCGATTCTAACAGTACATCTCCACCCCATGACAAATCAAAATCCCGCGCGCAAGTACGACCATTTTAGTTCTATTTCTTCTCACTTTTCTATGCCAATGCTCCAAACCTCTCGTTTCATCAAAGTCGGAAATTGAGCATAAGACGACAACCAAAAAGGGGGCATAGCATTTGCCTCCCAGCTTCTGGCATACTGCCGCGATGACGGATTTAATCAAACTCGAATCGGTCTTCCGTCTATCGTATAGCAGTATGAAACTGCCCTTGTTCAAAGCGGGGATCTTCGCCGTATCCAGCATCATGGGACTCGCTGCCCAACAACTCCCGGCTCCTCTCGAAGAACCGATTCACACCCTGCACGTCTATGCCGACCTCGTCCAGGTACCGACGCTCGTTCTTGCGAAGAATCACGAACCGCTCAAAACGCCAATTCCAGAGAACAGCTTTTCGGTCAGTATCGACTACGGCCCGTGGTTCCGAGTCACGCACGTTCGTCCCGAGGGAAACGACCCAATCTCGCTCGCGATCCTGCTCGATCCCACCGGAGCCGCAGCCAATCTGATGCCGAAGATCAGCGATGCCATCGCGGCGCTCGCGACATCCTCGTTGACCACAAGGGACCACATCTCAATCTATGTAATGGACTGCGGCCTGACTCGATCACTCGACGACCTGCCCGTCGAAAGCCCGGCGGAGCTAAAGCATGGAGTCGATCTCGCCTTAGCGCCATGGAAGGCCCCTCAAAAAGCACCTTGCAGGCAATCCGTATATCTTTGGGACGCGATGGGATTCATCTCCAACAATCTCTACAAACTCCCCGGGCGCCGCGTCATGCTGGTAGTAAGCGATGGGACCGATCGTGGCAGCGTACGTTCGTGGAACGAGGTGCGCACCTTTACCCAGGCATCAGCAGTCACCGTTGTTGGCATGACGAATAGCGTCACATCCGTTTGGAACCGATCTGTGTTGTGGCTCCAGAACGAAGCAAATCCATTTCAAACGATATGTGAGCTCAGTGGCGGAATTTTGATGCCAACCAATCCCGATTCGATCGGAAAAACACTCGATCGTTCGATCACGATGCTGCGCCAGCGTTACATCGTAGAGTTCCCGAGGCCCTCAAACTCAACAAAAGGCGAGCACGATATGCGTGTGAAGATCGCCAAAAGTGGCGACGACTATATCAGGGTGTCAGGCGTCTCCGTCCCGATGCCCGATCCCGCTCTCCTGGCCGATCCGACGACAGTTCCATCCGATCCCTCCCATGCACCGGAGCAAGGTCAACGCCGCATCCTGCAAAAGCCGAACTAGCGTGGCGAACTGAAATTCTTGCCATGAATTGTGTCATCCTGAGCGGAGCGCAGCGGAGTCGAAGGACCTGCGGTTTGCATCGGTCTAAACCTTCGCCCCGGCCGCCCGCCGCGCCGCAAACTCCGCCGGAGTCGGAATCGCCTCCAAACCCCGCCCTGCAAACAGCTCCGTAAAGATGTGCGCCATCTCCCCCACAATCAGCCCATTCGTAGCCAGAACCTCACGGCTATCCAACGTAAACTTTCCGCCATCAAAGTGTGTCACCGTCCCGCCAGCCTCTTCGACCAGCAATACTCCCGCCGAGGTATCCCACGGATTCAGATTAAACTCCCAGAACCCATCTAGCCTCCCGCAAGCCACATAGGCCAGATCCAAACCCGCACTTCCAGCCCGTCTCACCCCATGCGAGCGCAAAGTAATCTGCTGGTAAAAGTGAATATTCGGATTCATATGCCGCTTCTGGCTCGGAAACCCAGTCCCCGTCAGCGACTCCTGCAGCGTCTTCGTCTTCGACACATGAATCTGCCGCTGATTCAGCCACGCACCCTTACCCTTCTCCGCCGAAAACATCTCATCCCGCAGCGGATCGTACGTCACCGCGGCAACCATCTCTCCATCGGCATCCTTCGCCAACCCTGCCGGCCTGCGCTCCAGCCCCAGAATCACGCAGAACGCCGGAAACCCATGCGCAAAGTTCGTCGTCCCATCCAGCGGATCGACATACCATCGATACTCAGCATCAAGCCCCTCGCGCGTCCCTTCCTCGCCAAAGATCCCATGTTCAGGAAACGCCGCCTTCAGCTTCGAAACAATCAGTTCCTCACTAGCCCGATCGGCCTCCGTAACGATATCCACATCGCCCTTGTACTCCGCCGACACACCCTTCTCATAAAAACCCCGCAGCAATGCCCCAGCCTGCCGCGCAATCCCCTCCGCCACATGCGCAAACTTAAACTTCTTCACCATTCCCATCAAAACACCTCTCTTCATTTCTACACCCACCAAATCAACAACAAATATTCGGGTGCCCCATCCTGAGCGCGCCTGACCGCACGAAGGTTGGGGAGAACAAACTGATCCCAGCCATTGCATCTGCTTTTGCTTCTAGATTGCATTTGCTTTTGCTTCTAGGTAGAGCGGGGCTTCAGCCCCGCGTCTAAGAGACCGCCGCAAAGCGGCCACCACTCTGCCGAAGGCCGGAGCAAAGGCGAAGCCGAAGCGACTAATCTATTGTCGTTGCTGTTGTTTGTTTCTTTCGCCGTCATTCTGAGCGCAGCGAAGAATCCCTAAGGGAAGCAAAGCGACCCGACCACCTTCATCATCACCGCGAATCCGCATAATACCCACTCCGATGCCGCAGCTGATACGCCCCCCTCAACCCTTCATCCTTCATCCGCACAGTAATCCTGCGAAACGAAGCATCCTTTCCCTGCTGCGGAGCGTAATACCCCAGCACATACTGCGTCCTCAAATCATCCGACACCTTCGAAAACGCCGGCTCCAGATCCTTCGGTTCCCGCACGTAGTAATACTTCCCACCCGTATCATCGGCCATCTGGATCAGCGCATGCTCTCCACCCGTATTCCGCCCCGCATCCGCCTCCACCGGCACAATAATGATCGAGAACACCATCGCCCCCGCCCGCTGTGCCGCTTCCAGCGCCTGTCCATAGCGCGACCCCTTCGCCGTATCCTCCCCATCCGTAATCAACACCAGAACCCGCCGCCGTCCATCCGCCGCAGACGTGCTCGAAAGTCTCTCCGACCCCAGATAAATCGCGTCATACAGCGCCGTCGAATCTCCCCGTTGCAGCTCATTCAACCCGTTCTCAATGTTCTTCTTCTGATTCGTAAACGAAATAATCTCCCTCACCGTATCGGAAAAGTCCATTAGATCCAGCTCATCCTGATCCCGCAGCAGCGCCCTCACAAAATGCCGCGCCGCATTCTTCTCGAGCCGCTCATCGCGCAACACACTCTCACTCGCATCGATCGCCAATACAATCGACAGCGGCGTCGAAGACTCCTTCTCGAAGTAAGAGATCTTCTGCACCTTCCCATTCTCAAGAATCTCGAAGTCATCCCGCCCCAACCCACCCACCGGAGCGCCTTTCGCATCCACCACATTCAGCGCCACATTCACCAGCCGCGTCTGCACCCGGATCGTAGGAACCTGCCCATCATCACTCTTCACCGGTATCTGCGACTGCGTAGCCTCAGGCCCCTGCGGAGCCTGCGTTCCCTTCATCTCAGGCGGCCGCCTCACAACCGGCGCCTGCAGCAACATCACCCCTCCCAGAACCAGGCCCGCCAATCTCATCCCTTCCACTCCCCACCAACACCGGGTGCCCCATATCTCGATTCTGAGATGTGGGCATCGTCCGTAGGACGACCGCTCTCTTCCCGTCTGCGCAGCCCAACACTCTCGGGAAATGGCTCCCCATCCGCCCAAATCGCTCCATCCACAAACTGTTCCTTCTTCCATATCGGCACGGTCTTCTTCAACGTATCGATCAGCCACCGGCACGCCTCAAACGCAGCCCCACGATGCGCCGAAGCCACCACAATCAACACACTCGTCTCCCCCACCACCAGCCGACCCAGCCGATGCACCACCGCCACATCCCTCACCCCAAACTTCGTCACAGCCTCCGCCGCCAGCCCCCGCATCTGTTCCAGAGCCATCTCCCTGTAGGCCTCGTAATCCAGATGCAGCGTCCGCCGCCCCCGCGTATTGTCCCTCACAATCCCGTCGAAGACGCACACCGCCCCATCGGAGCCTGCCTTCATCGCAGCCACTATCTCCGCAGCGTCAATCACCCGATCAACAATCTCAACCCTCATTCCATTCCCTTCAATCAATCTTCAACCCGTACCCGCCGCCACAGTCGCTTGTTTTTTAGCCGGCATCCGCTTGTTTTTTAGTCGTCAGTCGCGTTTTTTAGCCGTCATTCGCTTGTTGTTTTAGTCGCCATTCGCTCGTTTTTTTTTAGTCGTCATTCTGAGCGAAGCGAAGAATCCCTGTATTTCGCTTTTGCTCTTGCCGTTGCTTTTGCCTTTGCTGTTGCTTTTGCCTTTGCCGTTGCCTTTCTTGTTTGTCATCCCGTAGGGATCTGCTTCTTGCCCTTGCCTTGCTTCCGCCTTTGCCTTGTCTTTACCTAGCTTCTAGGTACCCCAAGGCTTCAGCCTTGGGCCTCTCTCCAGCCTCCACAAAAGGGGCTTTAGCCCCTGGGGTATGCCTTCCTATCCGCCAACCCTCCACTCACCGGAGGCAGCAAAGCCACTTCATCCCCTTCCTTCAAAACATCCCCAGCCCTCGCATACTCCCGATTCACAGCCACGGCAATCGAATCCCAAAATCCCTCCTGCCCACGCAAGACCCGCAACATATCCGCCACTGTCGCACCTTCGGCAAGCTCCACCTCGCCGTTCTCACGACCAAAAGCGTCCTTCAAAACCCCAAAATAAAGAATCCGAACACGCATCCAGACAGCATACCCGACGCTGACTCTTTGACTCCCCACCACCCCAAACATCATCGGATCAAAAATCCACCACAGACAAAAAAAAGACGGCCCAGCCGAAGCCGAACCGCCTTTCAAATCCGCGACCATCCGCGCCAATCCGCGGTCGCCACCTTTACACAGCCGCGTGAATTACCTCTTCCCGAATCTCCTCATCGTGCACCTTCTCCGTAGGAGTCTTCGGCAGAGTCACCGCCAGTACATCCTCAATCACGCTGGCATAGTGGATCCTCACGCCCTCCACCTGATCCGGCGTCAGGTCTTCATCCACCTGCTGCTTGCAGTCCGTCGGCAGAATCACATCCCGCACGCCGGCCCGTTTCGCCGCAAGGAACTTCTCCTTGATCCCGCCAACCGGCAGCACATTGCCGCTCAGCGTAATCTCGCCCGTCATCGCCGTCAGCGGATGCACCGGAGTATCCGTCAGCAAGCTAACCAAAGCCGTAGCCATAGTCACACCAGCCGAAGGCCCGTCCTTCGGAATCGCTCCCGCAGGCACGTGAATATGCAGATCCGACTCCTTCAAAAAGTCCTCATCGATCCCGAGCGTTGCCGCGTTCGAACGAACCCACGTCAGCGCCGCCTGCATACTCTCCTTCATCACATCGCCGATCTGGCCCGTGATCGTGAAGCTCCCCTTGCCCTTCATCCGGTTCGCTTCGATGAACAGCACATCGCCGCCCGCCGGAGTCCAAGCCAGTCCAACCGCCACACCCGCACGCTTCGTACGCTCGGCGATCTCCGTGTCCACGCGAACCTTAATCCCTCCAAGGAACTCATGAACAACCTCAGGAGTAATTACAACCTTCTCCGTGTGGCCCTCGGCAATCCGTCGCGCAACCTTCCTGCAGATCGTCCCAATCTGTTGCTCGAGCTTGCGCACACCAGCTTCACGCGTATAGTGCCGCGCAACCAGCCGCACACTCTCAATCGGAAACTCAACCTGCTCCGACGAAATACCGTTCTCCTTCGTCTGCCGAGGAACGAGGTACCTGATGGCAATATTCGCCTTCTCCTCCTCCGTATAACCCGTCAGCTCGATAATCTCCATACGATCCAGCAACGGCCCCGGAATCGTATCCAGCTGGTTCGCCGTGCAGATAAACAACACCTTGCTCAAATCGAACGGCTGATCCAGATAGTTATCGCGGAACGTATTGTTCTGTTCCGGGTCCAGCGTCTCCAGCAGCGCGCTCGCAGGATCGCCCCTGAAGTCGCGCCCCAGCTTATCGATCTCATCCAGCATGAACACCGGGTCCTTCACCTCAACCCGCTTCAGATGCTGAATAATCTGCCCTGGCAGTGCGCCGATATAAGTCCGCCGATGCCCGCGAATCTCCGCCTCATCATGCATACCGCCCAGCGAGATCCTCGAGAACTTCCGATCCAAAGCCCGCGCAATCGACCGCCCCAACGAGGTCTTACCCACGCCCGGAGGCCCGACAAAGCAAAGAATCGGCCCCTTCATATCCGGCTTCAAACGCCGCACCGACAGGTAATCCAGAATGCGGTCCTTCACCTTCTTCAAGCCGTAGTGATCCTCGTCGAGAATCTCCTTGGCCTTCAAAATATCCACTTCACCCGAGGAGGTCTTCGACCACGGCAGCACCGACAGCCACTCCACATAGTTTCGCGTCAGGCCATAGTCCGCCGCCGCCGGATTCATCCGGCTCAGCCGTCCCAGCTCCTTCAGCGAGTCCTTCTTCACATCCTCCGGCATCCCGGCGTTCTCAATCTTCTCCTTCAGCTCCGCAATGTCCTTCTGCGTGTCATCAAGATCGCCCAACTCCTTCTGGATCGCCTTCATCTGCTCGCGCAGGTAGTAATCCCGCTGCGACTGCTGTACCGAGTCCTGCACCTCGCTCTGAATCTTGTTCCTCAGCTGCTGAACCTCAAGTTCCTTCGCCAGGTGCTTGTTGATCCGCTCCAACCGCGCCGAGACATCCGGAGTCTCCAGCAGCTCCTGCTTGTCCGTAGTCGTCAAAAACGGCAGCGAAGAAGCAATAAAGTCCGCCAGCCGCCCAGGCTCTTCAATGTTGATCGCAATCGTCTGCAAATCATCCGACAGCGTAGGCGAAGAGGTCACAATCTGCTGGAACTGGCTCACCACGTTCCTCTGCAGAGCCTCGGCCTCAGGCGTCTTCCCCGGCTCCACATCCGGAATAACCTCATTCTCCGCCGTCATAAACGGCGTCAACTGCACAAAGTCACCCAACCGCACCCGGTCATTGCCCTCGGTAAACACAAACAGGCTCTGGTTCGGCATCTTCACGACCTTATGCACGGTCGCTCGCGTTCCAATGTGATACAGATCCGCCGACTGCGGAGTGTCCTGCCGCGCATCCCGCTGCGCCACCACCAGAATCGTCTTCTCCTCACCCAGCGACTGAATCAACTGGATCGAGCTCTCCCGGCCAACCGTCAGAGGCAGAACGGCATGCGGAAACAACACCGTATCCCGGACCGGAAGCACAGGAACCGGTCGGTTCCCACCTGTAGGTTCGTCATTTCCGTCATTTTTCGCTGCTTTTGGCTGGATCACGCTTACAAAATCGTTTGGCATTGAGTGCACCTCTATCAAATTATCTACTATCTGATGCTGCATGTCCCTATTCGGTCGCAATCCCACCTCTGCCTATGACCTCCCAAACCTTCTCTCCGTAATCGGCCAAACCCAAAATCTCTTCAGCGCCACCGTAGAAACCGTGTATTTCGCTTTCTGCTGTTGCCGTCGCCTTTTGCTTGTTATCCCGCAGGGATCTGCTTCTGCCGTTGTCTTCCTCAACCAGCCAAAAAGACGGGTGCCCCATTCATCGCGGTCTCATCGCGATGAGTGGGAATGTAAACCTCTCCCCGCTTTTGCCGTTGTCGTTGCTTTTCTTATTTGTCATCCCGTAGGAATCTGCTTCTGTCTTTGCCGTTGCTTCTGTCTTTGCCGTTTTGCCTTTGCCGTTGCTTCTAGGTAGCCCAAGGCTTCAGCCTTGGGTCTCCTTGGGTCTCTCCGCTTGCTTCTAAACAGCGGGCTTTAGCCCTTGGGGGTTGCTTTTCCTGTCCATGCCACAGCACCCATCGGAGCCAGATACAGCTCAACAATACGGGCATCCTACGCCGCTTCCCAGCAGATCACCACTCGCTCCGAAAAAAACGATGCCACATCATCGCAAACATCACAAAATAAACTGCTTACAACAAAATATCGATAATTCCCAAACAAAATCGCATGTCAAGCCCCAAACACACGTAACCAAATAAAAACAAAGAACATATAGATTGCAAAGCAGTTATCTCCAACCACTTATAATTGAAATATAGAGTCAAAAAAGCCCCGGCCAACAGCCGGGGTTTTCTCATTAACGCCCCTAAGCCATTCAGAAACAATATTTTGCAAGCAACCCTTTTAGAATGAATATTTTGCAGCCACAGACTCACCACAATCAGCTGATTCATAACCACTTAGCCGCAAAATACCCTTTACCAGGGGGGAGGGGTTACAAAATCAAGCCGCCCGATACCGCCCCAGTACCTTCACCATCCGGCAATGTTTCTTCAGCGCAGCCATGGCAGCATCGGCCTTCGCCACATCCTCGAACCGTACATCGACGTAGAACACGTACTCCCACGGACTCCCCGGCACCGGCCTCGACTCGATCTTCGTCAGGTTCACACCAGCCGTCGCCAGCAGCTCCAGCGCCGCCACCAGCGTCCCAGGCCTGTGCTCAACCGCAAAGGCCACGCTGATCTTGTCCACGCTGCCGTCCACTCCAGCAGCCCCGGCATCCTCGCGGAGTATCAGGTGGAACCGCGTGTAGTTCTCCGCATGGTCCTCCACCCCGGCGACCAGAACCTCAGCACCGTACTCCGTCGCCGCCAGCTCAGGAGCAACCCCGGCAGCATCGCGCAGTCCCTCGGCCATCAGGTGCTTCACGCTCCCGGCCGTGTCATAAAACGGCACCACCTGAAACTCCGGATGCGCCATCAGAAATCGTCGGCATTGCGACAACGCCACCGGGTGCGACATCACGCGCTTCACTTCCGCAAGCTTCACCCCCGGCATGGCGATCACGTTATGCCGAATCCGCAACAAGCTCTCTCGTTCAATTCGAACCGGGAGTTCCAACAGGAGATCGTAATGTTCCGCAACCGAACCATGCAGGCTGTTCTCAATCGGCAGCACCGCACCATCCACCTCGCAGGAGACAACCTTAGCCAGCACCTCCGCCGAGACATTGCACGCGATGATCTCCAGGCTGTTTTCGTTGCCCAGCATCGCCAAAGTTGCCATATGACTGTTCGATCCCAACTCACCTTGAATCGCTATCTTCAATCCACACACTCCGAAGCTCCTATTTTATGCACACTGGCAACCTCGCCCCTATACCCGGCACCTTACAGAAGGGTCACGTTATTTGAATATTTTTTGAAATTGCATTCGCAAACGAAACGGAGAATACAGATGCTTTGGACTATCACCATCATTCTCTTCATCCTCTGGATAGTAGGTTTAGTCAGCAGCTATACCTTGGGCGGTTGGATCCACATCCTTCTGGTACTAGCGATCATCGTCCTCATCTTCAACCTTCTCTCCGGCAGACGAGCGCTTTAGCCGGCAAACCACAGCCCTCCCCTAACCGCGTTACAAACGAAGGAGTACTGTTCCATGAACAAGCAAACCGTTGAAGGAAAAATCAATCAGGTAGTAGGCAAGGTAAAAGAGAAAGTCGGCGAAGCCACCGGTAATCAGAAACTAGCGAACTCAGGCGTAGCCGAGCAGATTAAGGGCTCAGCGAGAGAAACCTGGGGCAAGACAAAGGATGCCGCGTCAGCGATCCGTGACGACAAGGGCGCTGAAGCACAGGTCGAGGGCTCCGACTTCAAACATCGCGCAGAAGAAAAAGCGCACGAAGTTCGAGAGCACGTCTCCGCAACTGCACAGAACATCAAGAATAAGATCAATGAAAAACTGGACGACATCAAACACGAGCACGATCGCCGTGATGTTTGAGAATTGAACCCGTTTCTAGCGCGTTTCGCACAATTGGGCCGCACCGGCATCACCGGCGCGGCCCAAACTCTTTTACGATAAAAGAATGACTTCAGTGTGGAAGAGTACGGCGATCACGCTTGAGATGATCAAGTGGGAGCACTCGATATTTGCACTGCCGTTCGCACTCACCGGTGCGGTGCTGGCAGCGAATGGATGGCCCACGTTGCGCGTTCTCGGTTGGATCATAGTATGCATGGTGGCAGCACGCTCTGCCGCAATGGCGTTCAACCGCCTCGTGGACGCAAGGCTGGACGCAGCCAACCCTCGCACGGCAATGCGAGCGCTACCAGCAGGCGAGTTGACGAGCGGATTTGTCGGAGGCTTTGTAGTGATTTCGGTGTTGGTCTTCGCACTGGGCGCGGCAATGCTGAATCCTTTAACTTTAAAACTCGCACCGCTCGCACTGACCATAGTGCTCGCCTACAGCTATATGAAGCGAGTTACGCGATGGTCACACGTCGTCCTCGGTCTTGCGCTCGGTATCGCACCATCAGCAGCATGGATCGCAGTCCGCGGCTCACTCGATCCCCGCATCATCGTTTTGACCATGGCAGTGCTGCTTTGGGTCGGTGGCTTCGATGTGCTATATGCCTGTCAGGACTTTGAACACGATCGCGCCGTTGGCCTCAACAGCGTCCCACAAGCCTTCGGCTTGAATGCAGCCTTCTGGATCGCACGGGCAATGCATATTGGAATGTTGCTGATGCTCTGCTGGCTGATTCAACTGTTCAGCCTGGGTAAGGTAGCCATATTCGGAGTGGTAGTAGTGACGCTGCTGCTGCTATACGAGCACCTCATCATCTCGCCGAAAGACATGCGGCGTATGAACGCGGCCTTCTTCACCCTCAATGGCGTCATCTCGGTTGTGTTCTTCGCATTTGTCGCCGCTGACGTCCTGCTGCGCAGATAGCAGAGACAACTCAGTTGTCTCACACGATCTACTTTTCCTTTTCAGGAGCTCCTGCAACCTGCAGGTTGTTAGTCACCTTGAAAACCCCAGCCACCCCATTCGCCCGAATATTGGCAACATCCTTATCCCCCTGGCTATCCACCACGCCCGACAGCGTCACATTCCCATTCACCACCGTAATCCGAATCGGCTTCGCTGGATCAATCGCATACTTATTCAACTGCGGCGCACCATAAATCGCCCGGGCCTCCGCTAGACGAATTCGATCATCCATCGGCGACGTCGGTGCCACCTCGATGTTATCGATCACATCCTTCACCCCGGGATAATTCGACACCAGGCTGATCGCAGAGTCCTTATCCGTGGGCCCATACGCCGTACCACCCAAAGTCACGACACCATTCTGTACCCCTATCGTGAACGCGTTGAACGCCGTCGTGCCGTACCCCACCCGGTCATAGATCAACTTCTCCGCCAATTTATCCCGCAACGTCACATCATCGACAACCGGGCCACCCACCTCAATCAAATTCTGCACACCCTTCACATTCTTTCGATGATGCGCCCGATTATCAGCTTCTTGCTTATCGGCATAAACGTCCACAGTACCTGTTAACGTAACCACTCCATTTTGCACCTGAGCCTTTACATCTTTGAATCGCTTGTTATCAAGCGCCCTCGCCACATCCACCTGGGTCTGTGCATCGTTTTGACCCTGCGCCACCGCCCGCGTCACTCCATAGAACAAGAATGCACTAGCCAATACCCCCAAAACCACAGCTCTCATGCTCGCCATCATCTTCATCTTTTCCCGCCTCCAAGAAGGGCTAATCGTATGATCCGCTGCCCTTTCTAACGATACATATGATGCAAAGTTGCCGCGATGCGCCTAACGATACCGCTGCCTCAACTTATACATAACGCTGAAGACGCCAGACTCATCACGCGTAACCACGATCGAGTTATTGTGGTTCAGGTCGTACTGCACTTGGATCAACTGTTGCGCCGAACTGTTTACATTCGTCGCAAACGTCGCAGTCACCTGCTTCGATATCTGTTCCTGAACAGTGATCCGGGCCGACGAATTCCCCAGCGTGCCCACAAACGCAGGATCAATCTTCACACTTTCCACGCCGAATAGCTTTTCGACGCGGGTGCTCACCGTAGCATTCAAAGCACCACCCAATAGCGCACTTGTCGTCGGATCAGTACCAGCCGCCACCTGCTTCTCCTGATAGAGCTGAGCTTCCTCCTGCGTCCGGCCCAATGCCAGAAGCGCAAACACATCGGTCTCACTCAGTGGTGGCTCCGATCGGAACGTCGTCTTCAGATTTGAAGCCGTCCCATGCAAACCTACCGTGATCTCGTAGTTTTCCACTTGTGCCGTCGCGTCCAGATCGATCGTAGGGTCGATCCGCACCGGATTCGTAAAGAAGATATCTCCACGCTGGAGTTGATACTTCTGGCCGGCAAACGTCGCACTTCCATCCGTGATCTGTATCCGCCCCAAAATAGACGGCGTAGCAACGGTTCCCCTCACCGTCAAATCCACCGACCCCGACAGCTTCGCATAGGAGTTCAGAAAATCCAGCTGCGGCGCACTAGTCACTCTCACATCCAAACGAATCCGGTTCGCTGGAGCGTTCGGATCGGGTGCCGCACTCACACCACCCATACCCGAGAACGCCGCCAAATCCACGTCGGCGCCCACACCAAACCGCGTTATCAGAATCGTCCCGCTCAGTAACGAGCTATTCGGTCCGCCCTGCAATCTCAAATTGGCATTCGCCGTCGCGCTCAGTCCATACAGCCGCACGCGTACCGCGTCCCCCGTCGCCGTAAGGTCGGCAAAAAGACCATTCCGAAAGCGAATCGATCCACCGATCTTTAACTCCCCGCCACCAGTCGTTGCCGTTAGATGCTGCACCTGCAGTCGATCTTCGTTGAACACAAGTGTGCCGTTCATATTGCTCAGACCATTCGGTACCCCGTCCATCGCAATATTCACGTTCTTGAATTCCACTGTTCCTGTCAGTGCTGGATTCAATACCTGCCTTCCCGCCGCTACCGTAAACGTCACCTTCCCACTCGCGATGAGGTCCGGATCGAATATATGCAGCACCGCCATGCTCACATTGCCATTCGCTTTCACATCCAGCCGGCCGCCCTTCGGATCCGTCCCGCCGAATACCTGCGCCGTACCGCTGGCGCGCATATCGGTGTCCTGCCCGGTAATGTGGACCTGTTCCAACGTGACGGTCCCATCCCTCAAACTCAGGCGCAACGGTTCAGCAGCTTTTAGTTCCACCCCTTGCAGCTTTAGATCCAGATCGTTGAACTGTGCCGTCCCGTTCAGTGCTTTTGGTGTCTTCAGAGGTCCACTTACTGTCGCCACGCCATCGATCAACGACTGCACAGTGACCGCTCCCGGCATAAACATCGAAATCGGCTTATTCAAATCGAGACCCGTTAAGGTCAGCTTTGCCTGAGTCTGATAATCCCCCGTCAACTGCGTCTGCCCAGTCAGATTCAGCTTCGCACCCACTAGCGTCGAGTCCGCCGTCACATAGGCAAACGTGCCCTGGCTATGTATTTCAGCAGCAATGTCGCCAATAACCTGTCCCTGGTATTTCGCCTCCGTCAGTTTTGCATTCGCCTTGATGTTCGGCTCTGTAACCGTTCCATTCGCATCAGCGAAAAGATCCAGCAGGCCGTCGACATTAAGATCGGATCGCTTCACTGTCTCAAACTTCGATAACACCAGATTGTGCCCTTCAATATGGCCATGCAGATGTTGGCTGCCCATGTCATACCCGCCATTGCCTGCAACCTGCATCCCATGCAGCTTCAGCACGACATGGTTGGCCTCCACAGCCTTGCCGTGCACTGCAAGCTCTGCCACCGCGGACTCATACGGCTCTCCGTACGCCACACCATTCTTCAGAGAGACGTGGCCACCGCCACTCAAGCTCTCTAAAGTTCCCACGGCATGGGCGTCCACAGCAATCGTTCCCGTCACCGGAATCTTCTGCTGCTGCCCAGCGATCTGCAATACATCCACTACCTGGGCCTCGGCCAACTGCGCGTTGGCATCAATCGACATCCCCTCATCCCACAGGAACGTTGCAACACCGCGCCGCGAAACCACCTTACGCGGCCTCACCGAGCCCGAAGCATTCAGCACGGCTGTCCCACGCTTGATCGTCGATCCCACCACCACAACGCCGGAGTTCGGTGAGTACTCCGCATCAGCCACGACCGAATCCACCTGCACGTCGGTTGTTCCCAGCATCAGCTCTACCGCTGAAGCCTGCAGATGCCCCTTCACATCCAGATCAGCAACAGGTCCCGACGCCGTTCCGTTGAACACCATCGCCCCATGCAGTTCCACTGGTATCGCGGCCCGCCCCTTCTTTCCGTTGCCCTCCAGCCCCAGTGTCAGAAGCAACTGATTAAACTCGCCCAGGTCGCGCACCGTCAGGTCTGTATGCAACACTGTCAGCGGATCGCCCGTGTTCACACCCAGCACACCATTGGCCTGCAAGCTCGACCCCGGCGTTTGAAACAGCAATCGATCGATCCGAACCGTCTCATTCTTGCCCGTGTAATGAGCCAGCACCGATCCCGTCACCGGAACGTCTGAGAGCGCACCTCTCCGCTTTACCCCCGTTGGCGCAAGCGTGAGGTCTCCCTGTACCTCCACCGTATCGGAGACATATTTCGCAGGCCCACCCCATTCTACGGTCACTGGCCCACTCACCGAGGTATCAAAACCCAGATCGCCATAGTCCTCCGGTGCCGTCACATCCATAATTGTTCGCAGCGGAATCCTCGTAGTCGTCGCCGTCAGATATGCGTGCGCTGGCTTGACAGTCGGGACCGCTACGGCCCCCGTTACCGGAGGTTTCGCCCCCACGCTCTCGGCCGTCTTATTGGCCGTGCTCACGGCTGCCTTCGTCGTCGGTGACTGCGCCGGCGCCTCATTCGGCGCCTCGCCCAGCCAATTCGCAATGCGCAGCTCCCCAGCCGCACTTCCTCCACCCGGCAGATATCCCGTAAGCGCAGTCAGCAACAACTCTGACGGTGTAATGTGCAATTGAGCGCTTCCATCCACATCATGCAGCCGCACATACTCATCCCTGTACGCAGCCTTGTAAATCTTCGCCGACCCCACCAACAGATACCCAGTCACGCAATCCGGATCAGGCGGTAGAACCTTTGTATTCGGTTTTGTCTGTGGATGGCGTCGCTGCCAGAACTTAGGCCGCTTTTGCGCCACTGCAGGAGTTGTCAGGCAATTATGCCCATGCACATCCAGATCAACTGTCCCCGCCTTCAATGTATCCACATCAGTCATCACCGCAATTTGACGCACCTCAAGCGTGCCCTTCGCCTTCACATCCCATTCAGGCGCCGCAAAGTGGTGAAGGCTCGCGCTTGCCTCCAGTGTCGATGCTTTTCCGGTTCGAAACGTGAGCTTCTTCACCACCGCCATGTCACGGCCCACCTCCGCTTCAACATGAAGTTGCGATTGAGCCTCCGGTTGTTTCCCCATCTTCGTCCGCAGATCCTGCAGATCGACCGTCGCTCCATAGCGGTCTTCTAGATAGATGTAGTGAATCTCAGCATTTAGGTTCCGCGCTGCAAGCTCAAAAGGAATCGCACGGTTATTCAGCAGAGCCACGCCATTCGCCACTTCCACCTGACGAGCCTTCAGATCAAGCAACGTATCGATCACCGGTTTATTGCTCGTGCTCGGATGCTTTGGGGTTGGCTGGTTCGTCTTCCCATCCTTGTCCACAATCAGGTGAAACTGCGGATGCTCCACGTGCAGGTAACTCAAACTCACATGCGCGGGTCCACCTGTTCCTGAAGCATGCGCAAAGAAGTTAAACAGCCTCACATGCACCAGGATCTTATCCACAGCCAGGTAAGGCGCCTCATCCGGCCCCTCCAGACCATGAATCACCAACCCATCCGCCTCAATCCCCAGACGCCAAAGGTCGAAGCTGATCCGCCGCAACTCCACGCGGCCGCCCGTTGCATTCTCAAGTACCTTCACGACTTCATTGCCCAATCGCCGCTCAAAATCAGGCGTCGTCGAGTACCACGCAAACACCCCGAACAATACCAGCCCCAACACCGTCAACCCACCCAGCGTCCACGCCAGCACACGCCCTACCGTCCCGCTAAGCGTGCGCTTCACCTTGGCCACCGCTCGTTTGGCGTCGGCCTTAACCTCTTCCTTTACCTCATGCGCCTTCTTCTCCAGATCGCTCAAGGCGCCACCTCGTCTGCGCTCAGGATGCGCACGCTGCCCTGCGCCCGTAGCGACTTCAACCAGTCCCGCAGCAAGTTGCTCACCTGTTGCTGCAGCAGCACTTCTTCAATTCGTTTCGAGACCGTCTCCAGCTTCGGCGGAGTCACTTTCTGCCGCGCATACTCCGGCAGCATTGTCTTTTCGTAATATTCTTTGATCTCGTCATCCGATATACGTATCCCGTTCCGGAACCGCACTTCGATAAACCGTAGCAACTCCATTCGTCTTCGCCACAGCTCCGTGAACTCCGCCACCGTAAATCCGCGATCGGCGAGATACTTCTGCCATCCCGCATCTGTCTCGCAGTGATACTCCGAGCATCCGGGAATATCCTTGCGCAGCTTCGTCAGCTGAGCATCGAGATCCTGGTTCGTAATCGCATCTTCCGGTTCCAGCGCGGCCTGCTGCAGAATCAGCGCCCTGTCGATCAGCCTCTGCACCGCTCGTTCGCGTGAAAACTCTGCAGTCGTACCGCGATAGGGTTGAATCGATTCAAACCTCCGCTCCTCCTCGATATCACTCTCGAGAATCACGTCGTCGTTCACAATCGCAACAATCCTATCCAGCACTGTTCCTTGCCCAGCCGCAGTACTTGCCACTCCACCACCAGGCTGCTGTGTCTGCGCCGCACAAACTGGAACCATAGCCAACGCCGCCACAACCGCGCAAAAAGCCCCCGGTCTCTGCAACATCGACTTGTGTCCCATCGCTGGCATCTTAGAAAGTCTGTCCAATGCTGAAGAAGAAGTTGAAGTTGCTCGCATGACCCACATGCGGAGGATTGTTATTGAAGTCGTAAATCACCGGATAAATAGGCGGATTCAGGTTATAGCTGAAGTCCAGACGGATCGGCCCAATCGGAGTCCGGTACCGTACTCCCAGACCAACAGCATGCGAGTAGTAATTGAAGCTGCAGGTCCCGATGATCCCCGACACGTTCCGGCAAGTGCTACGGTTAGGCTGCCTGAAATTTAGAAAACTCGGAAACATGTCACTCGCATTCTGAAACACGTTCCCCATATCGTGGAACAGAACAAAATTCACATTGCTTCCTACATACGGCAAGGTAGGCGAAGGCATACGGAGCTCCGTCGAGTTCACGATTACCGCGCTGCCACCTACTGGATACCCTGTCTGCAGGTCTCTCGGTCCCGCGCCATTGAATGAGAACCCACGATGCGACGCTGCCCCACCTGCATACATCCGCTCCGGCAACGGCACCGCATTGCAACTGGGATTAGTCGTCAACAGAATACCTTCGCAAACGGAACTGCTCGCATTCGGATTCGTCCCCATCGCCCGCTCATATCCAATCCGCGTATTCCGTGCAAGAACATATCTGTTCTTGCCGAATTGGAAGTACGACGAGTTCGATCCATCAATCCTCCAGAAGTCTGTTTGAGAACCAAACTTCGACGACGCCAGAAACATCTGCAAGGACGTATGCGTTCCCTTCACCGCATCCAGCGGACTGGGAGCCCGCGTATCGTGATACCACGTAAACCCCGGTCCACCCACACGCACCGGTTGCGATTGCAGTGGGATCAGATCCGCTGCAACCTGCAGGGTGCTCGCGTCAACCTTCACTCGCCGGTACTGGAAGTCGTAGACAAACGTGTCCCTGCGAAAGCGTTGCGTCACTCGAAAAATCCCTTGCAACGTCGACGACGAAAACGTTGTGATGTCCTGCACATTTGAGTACCCACCCGAGACGGACGCTGTCAGGCTTCTTCGTCCCAGGAAATGTGGGTTCTGGAACGTCACCACAGCCGTCTGCTCCAGCAATCCATACGTCGAGTGCAGCGTTATCGAATTCTCGGTGCCCCGCAGATTGATCCGCGACACATCCAGCGAAACACGCGGGCTCACACCCGTCCTCCCCTCCTGCGTGATCGTCTCGTTCGGTGGCAGTCCCAGCTGGATCCGCGACGCCTCCGAGATCATGCCTTGAGTCGGAGTTCCAGTCTGAGCCTCAAGACCGAACCCATACGTCACATTCCAGCGCTTCGCCTCCGTTAGCTGCACCAGCACATTTTTCTGTGGCGCATCCCCCTCCGGATTCTGTACCGCCGTCGCCACTTCGTTGAACAATGTGATGCCGTACAGATTCCGCTGCGTCTGCAGCAAGGCGGTCTGGTCCAGCGGATCTCCCGGATGAACCAGAATCTGACTCTGCACAACACTCGGCCTCGTCTTTTCGTCTCCAGACAGCAACACCTTGTCGATAAATACCTGCGGGCCCTCTATCACTGTCAACGACACATCGGTCCTCGTCGGATCGGTTCTCTCTGCCGACTGCCTAATCTCGACCTTCACCTGATCGAACCCGTGGCCTAGGTAGTATCCCAGCACAGCATCCCTGTCGCCGGAGAGCGTCAGCAGCGAGAATGGCTGGCCCTCCTGCGTATTCAACAACTGCTTCACATCGCTCAACCGGCTCTTATCGACGCCAACCACATCCACCACGCCGAATTTCTGCTGCAACCCCTCGGACACTACAAAGGTCACGGCAATCTGGCCTTCCTTCAGCGGTTCTCCGTCGTCATGCGTATCGGAGTCGCGCACCGTCGTCTTTACCTCCGCGTTAGCGAAACCATTCGCCCGATACAACGCCAGGATCGACTTCACATCGCTCGCCACCAGCGCAGGGCTGTACCGTCCGTTACGCAGATAAGCGTCGGCTTTCCTTACCTGCATCCGTTCTCGCAGCAAATCGTCGTCGAAGTACTTGTTACCCTTCAGGTCCACCGACACGACCTTATGCTTGATGCCGCGGTCCACCGTGAACACCAACCGAGTCGCCTGCTCGTCCGCGCCACCAATCATATGCACGTCCACCTTCGCATCAAAATATCCTTGCTGCTGCATATAGTCGCGAATATTGAAGACACTCTCGTTCAGCAGATCGTTGTCAATCGTTCCCTCTTCAAACACTGGCACCAGCAAACGCAGCCGGCCCTTGGAAACCCTGGCCCCTTCCACAAGCACCTGCACCTCAGGTCCTTGGTCCGCGTGAAACTTATAGTCCACCTGCCTGCGCTCTTCGACATACGTCTGGTCTCTAAGCGAAACTGTCGCTTTCAGCCGATTCCGTTTCTGAAACTGCGCCCGCAGCCTCTCAATCGCATTGCTCGTCGTATCGCGAGTCACCCTGCTTCCGGTCTTCAGCCTGCCTTTCCGGCGAAATTCTTCAAGCGTCATCCCCGGATCTTCCCCCTCTAGCGTCACCTCTCCAATTCGCGCCTGCGGTCCAAGGTTCACCGTGTAGATCAGATTCCTCTGGTGGCCCTCCACATCGGCCGATCGCACCGTTATTGTCGATTCGAAAAAACCCTGCTGCTGCAGAACTTGCTTCACCCCATCTGACCCCGCCGCAATCTCGGCGTTCGTAATCGGCTTTCCGGGCGTCAGTCTCGTTCCATATCGCAGCAACGACGCAAGCCGGTCGTTCCTCACCCCTTCAATCGTCACTCTGCCCACGAAATACTGTGGTGGCCCCGCAAAAATCAGAGTTACACTATCGCCCTGCCGTTCCCCACGCACCTCAATATCTTTGTATCGCCCACTCGCGAACAACCGTCTTATGCTCTCCCTCACCTTCGCTGGATCCAGAGGTTCACCCGCCCTCTGCGCCAACTCTCTCGGCAGCAAGTCCTCGGCCCCGAACGTCACGCCTTCAAACTGGATCTTCTCAACCCGCAGTCCGGCCCACTGCCATACTGTCGTCGACAGGCCCGGCCCCAGACTCCCGGGCAACAGATCTCCGCTCTGCGCGCTCGGCTGCGGTCGCTGGGCCGTCGAGGCCTGCGGAACCCTCATCGGGTCATCCTGTTGCGTCGCATTCGTCTGCCCCGGCATGCTCGGCGTCGCTGGACTCTGCACTCCCTGGGCCATCACCATTGCAGTCACCAGCAAAAGCGCCAAACAGCCGGCGGCGATTCCTGCGCGCCCATGCCTGACTCTGCCGTTCTGCGCTGATGCTCGATCTCTCAGTGCCTGACCCAAAAAACCACCCACATTTCCGTTTAAAGATAAGGCCAGTCACTGCTGCATCATGCAAGAAAAGCCCAATCCAAACTTGCAATGAACCCAGCACGCGCGAGCCGGCGCTCCTGGGATTTTTGGATGCCGAAAACCATCTCCAAGTCCGCTGGCTCCCCGCCGCATCCTGCATTCCCTATACTACGAAAAGCAGCGTCTTTGATGCGCACAGCGTTTACCCATGCCTCATTCTTTGCAACAGCCCCGCACCGACCCTACCGACGCCATCACAAGCGACGACCGTTACTCGCGCCAGATCCTCTTCCCCGGCATCGGACCAGCAGGCCAGCAGAGGCTCGCCGACGCCCACGTCGCCATCGTCGGCGTCGGCGCAACCGGAGCTGCCGCTGCCTCACTCCTCGCGCGCGCCGGTATAGGCACCATCTCCCTTATTGATCGCGACTTCGTCGAGCCCTCCAACCTCCAGCGTCAGATTCTCTTCGATGAGTCCGACGCCCTCCAGTCCCTCCCCAAGGCCGAGGCCGCCCACCGCAAAATCACTCTCTTCAACTCATCCATCACCGTCCACCCCCACGTCACCGACCTCGTCCCTGCCAACATCCACGAGCTCCTCGGCCCCGCCCACCTTATCCTCGACGCCACCGACAACTTCGAAACCCGCTACCTCATCAACGACTACGCCGTCCAGCAATCCAAGCCCTGGATCTACGCCGCAGCCGTAGGCGCCTACGCCGCCACCATGACCATCCTCCCCAAACCTGATCCAACCTCTCAGCCTTCTACTCCCTACCCCCTACCCCCTACTCCCTGCCTCGCTTGCATCTTCCCCAAGCCCCCCACCGGCCCGGTTGAAACCTGCGACACCGCCGGCATCCTCAGTACTGCCGTCAATCTCGCCACTGCCATCCAGGTCACCGAAGCCCTCAAACTTCTCACCGGCCAGTCTCATCTCGTGCGCCGGACCCTCCTCTCCTTCGATCTCTGGTCCAATACCCGTAGCGAAATCAACGCCTCCGTACCGAACCCGGCCTGCACTGTCTGCGCCCAGCGCATCTTCACCCATCTCGCCGGCGAGGGGCGCCCTCACATCACCCTATGCGGCCGCAACTCCGTCCAGATCCACGAGCACCACCGCCCCATTGACTTCTCCGCCATGCGCGACCGTCTCGCCCCGCACGGCAACGTCCGCTTCAACAATCTTCTCCTCCGCTTCGAGCGGCCACCCCACACCATCACCCTCTTCCCCGATGGTCGAGCGCTTATTCAAGGCACTACAGATATAACCCTCGCCCGTTCCCTTTACGCTCGCTTCATAGGCTCATGATTCCAAAAAGGTTATGCCAAAAATACAGACCTCCCTCCAGCTATTCCGGCGACACAACCCTTCCCGTCTTTTTTGCACCTTAACCTAGATATGACTTAAATAAGACGAGCGAAAGCGAAAGAAGAACACTCGTTTGCAGTAGGCTTTGATTAAGCAAGCAGGCGAAAACGAAGCGGTGAACCACGCCACAACCACGGAGTCTAGCCCCATGGACGCTCAAGGCCTACAAATGACACAAACAAATTCTGCACCGGGCCTTTTCAAACGAAATCCTCCCATCGCAGGCGAAGCCGAAGCGATCGAGAGTGCAAAAGCCGGAGACGCCGAGGCTTTCTCGCGCCTCTACGCGCTCCACAAACGCCGTGTCTACACCCTCTGCCTCCGCATGCTCGGCAATGTCTCTGAAGCCGAGGACATGACCCAGGAGGCTTTCCTTCATCTCTTCCGTAAGATCGGAAGCTTCCGCGGCGAATCCGCATTCTCCACCTGGCTCCATCGCCTCACGGTCAATCTCGTCCTCATGCACCTTCGCAAAAAGGGCTTGAACCTCGTCTCTCTCGAGGAGACCATCAACCCCTCCGAAGACGACGCCCCCAAGCGCGACTTCGGCAGCCGAGACCCTCAGCTCGCCGGCTCCATCGACCGCGTCGCCCTCGAGCGCGCCGTCGCCTCCCTCCCTCCCGGCTACCGCATGGTTTTTGTTCTTCATGATGTCGAAGGTTTCGAACATAATGAAATCGCCACCATGCTCGAGTGCTCCACCGGCAACAGCAAATCTCAACTCCACAAGGCACGGCTCAAACTTCGGGAACTGCTCCGTCACCCAGAACCGTCGACCGCGCAAGACAGTCTCAAGGAGACGGTAAAATGACGTCGAACAAGCCCACTCGCGAACTTTCCTGCGCCGATTTTCAGGAGCAGTTGCCCGACCTATTCGCAGCCGGTGGCAACGGCGTGCCCGAAGATCCCGACCTCAGAGGACATCTCAAGACCTGCGAAAACTGCTCCGCCCTGGTCCGTGACCTTCAGTACATTGCAGACCAGGCCAGCCTCCTCCTTCAACCGACACACGAACCCAGCGACAATGTCTGGAAGCGTATTCAGGCCGAGATGGACGCCGAACAGAACGACCCCGTCTTCCATCCGCACACACACGAAACCAAATAAATCGAAACAACTCCTTAGTTTTGGCCTGTCGCGCGTCACCCGGCACGACAGGCCAAAACTGTTTCAAGCACGAGCACGAACGAACAGAGTGCTAATAGAGTTGGGCTGCATCGCTGCCGGAATAGTCGTGCCGCCCACAGTCACGTTCACTGGGTGTTCCACGTCACTCTCATTCCGAAGAATGACCGCAATGCTCCCGTCGGGATTCTTATAAGCAAGCAAATCATCGAACGTTCCTTCAGCCTCCAGCCGTTTCGCCCCTGGCTGCACAAAATGGCTCACATGCTTCAGCACGTAATACTCATGATTGAACCGATACTTCTTCGTCGTCGCGTCCACAGTTACAAGCGAATTCTGCGGCCATCCCCAATGGCTCATTCCGCCGTTCTCCAGCGCAATATTCCAGTACATATACCCGCGCACCCCATTCCGCAGATAGTGCTTCATTAAATTCCAACAGTACCCCGCATAATTCCAGTCGTTCTTCCCATCGCCACATTCCTGCTCCGACTGATACAGCGTCACCCCCGGATACTTCTTATGAATCGCCGAAACGGCATTCTTCCCCGCCCACTGCACTCCCACACCTTTTACCCATCGCCCCGCCTCCGGATCGTCCATCACCCGATCCAGCAGCTGCCGATTCCCACGCTCCATCGTCCCAAAGAACACCTGCACTCCGCGTTCCTCCATCGTTGGCCCCAGATGCCGCACAAACCTCGCCAGTCCCTCCGGTGTCCACGTACAACTAGGAAAAGGCTGCGCCGAATTGAACTCATTTTGAGGCATCACCATGCCAACCGCGATTCCCTTCTGTTTATACGCATCGATGAACTTCCCGAAGTACCGTGCATAAGCCTCAAAGTACGGCTCCTCCTGAAGGAACATATCTTCGCCTTCATGACCCAGCTGATCCTCACGAATCCCATTCGGCGGCTGACTCGCAAACGGCTTCGCTTCGGCATAAAACTTATTCCTTTTCATCCAGCTAGGCGGACTCCACGGCGAAGCCCAGACCCGCAGCTTCGGGTTATATCGCTGCGCACTCTGGATAAACGGAACCAGCGTCTCCTCATCGTTCGCGATGCTGAAGTGCTCGAGTTTTAGATCTCCAGGCGTTTCGTCGTAGGAATACCATCCTCTCGAAAAATCATTAGCTCCAATCGGCATCCGGCAGATCGAAAAATTCGCCCCCTTCCCCGGCGCAAATAATTCCTCCAAAACAGCTTCCCGATCCTCAGAGCTAAGCGCCTGAAGCGAAGTCCATCCCAGTTCATTGAAACAACCGCCAAACCCTTCTATCGCAGGAGCATCGCTCTCCTCCCCTACCTGGACATCCAGCGTGTCCCATCGCCAGCCAGCAGGACGCAACGGACGCGTCTGCCAGGGTGAAGCCTCGGTCGTACTGATACATGTCGCTGAAACATTTGCCGCAGCCTGCCCAGCAAAAGCCTCCAAACCCGACGGAACCACAAGAATCGCGGACGATCCCGCAGCAACCTTCGCCATTCCCCGCAAAACAGTCCGCCGATTCATCGGTCGTCCCTCTACAAAAGTCTTCATAGTCAGTAACTTTCCCTTTTCTCCATCCTATAGACGCCGCAACAACTCTTTTCTTGCAAAATAGTCCCTTGCAACCATACCTAACCGGGTGTATCGTCTAAACCAGAATGTCGAACCGCTTCCAGACCGTGCGATTTACCTACTGCTATTGGCGCCCAACGGCGGCCCGGCAGTGTTCTCGCATGCTTCTCTGAAAATAGCGCTTCAACCTTCAGAGTCTTAGAACCTTCCGAGCCGCGACCAAAAAGGTCGCGGCTTTTGTTTGCTATCAACTAAACTACGGAGACACCAATGACGCCCACCTCAGCCACCACCTTCACCGAGCCAACCCAAACCACGGCTCCCGTCATCCCGGCCCACCTTAAACGTCTGGTCCTCACCGGTTTCATGGGCGCCGGCAAATCCACCATCGGCCGCCTCCTCGCATCCCGTCTCTCCTGGAACTTCCTCGACCTCGACACCCACCTCGAACACCGCACCGGAACCACCATCCCCCAGCTCTTCCGCGATCACGGCGAAGCCCGCTTCCGCCGCCTTGAATCCACCGCCCTCGCCTCCGCCCTCGGCCATACCAACACCATTCTTGCTCTCGGCGGCGGAACCCCCGAAGACCTCACCAATCGCCTCCTCCTCGAACAAACCCCCGGCACCTTCACCATCTTCCTCGACGCCCCCTTCCCCACGCTCTTCGACCGCTGCATGCTGCAGGACATTGCCCGCCCCGTCCTCGAAGACCCCGCCGCCGCTCAACTCCGCTTCGCCCGCCGTCATCCTCTCTACACCCGCATCTCCCGCCTCACCATCGACACCGCATCCCTCACCCCCGATCAGACCGTCGAGGCCATCCTCGCCGGTCTGCACCAAACTCCATCCCCCCGCACCTAAGCCTCTCGCACCAGCCATATCTGCATCCAACTTCGCAGCCCTACAGGAGAACCCCGCTGTCCGATCTGGTGCCTGCCCTCACGTCCGAGCAAGAACAATCCCGCCGCGCTGTCCGCGGCCACATCCTCTTTGCCGTCGGAGTCTTTCTCCTTCTCGCCCTCGCCTGGACTCTCCAGAAAGAGGTGCTCATCATCTACGTCAGCGCTCTCTTCGCCGCCGTTTTGGTGCCCCTCGTCACCCGCATCACCGAGTTCGAGTTCCACGGCCGCCACGCCTCCCGTCCCGCGGCCATCTTCCTGCTCATCGTCGGCGTGGCCTTAACCCTCACCATCTTCTTCACCGTCGGCCTTCCCCCCGTAATGCGCGACCTCAGTGCTTTCTCCGAAGAGTTGCCCAACCGCATTCCCCAAATCGTCGCTCGCATCAAGCGCATTCCAGTGGCCGATAAGATTGGCGTCGAGGGCGCTGTCCAGCGAACCGAGGCGGCCGTCACCGCTACTGCTGGCTACCTCGTCACCTCTCTCCCCCTCTGGCTCACGCATCTCTTCGACATCCTCTCCGCAGCCTTCCTCTGCATCTACTTCATGCTCGAGGGCGAGAACGCCTACCGTTTCTTCCTCTCCCTCTTTCCATCCGCCCAGCGTCACCGGCTCGACGCCACTCTTCAAAGGGCGGACCGCAAAGTCAGCAAATGGCTCCTCGGCCAGGGCACTTTGATGCTCATCCTAGGCATCTCCAGCACCATCGTCTTCGGCTTCCTCCACGTTCGTTACTTCGTTCTTCTCGGCTTCCTCATGGGCCTCTTTAACATCATCCCGATCGCCGGAGGCGTTATCACCATCCTCCTTGCCGCCGGTGTAGCCGCACTCGACTCCTGGGCCAAGATGGGCGGAGTCCTGCTCTTCTACGTCATCTATATCAACATCGAGAACGCCTTCCTCACCCCGCGCATCATGCGTTCCAGCGTCGATCTCATGGGACTCACCATCCTCGTGGCTCTCCTCCTCGGCACCGCACTCGCAGGCATCGTCGGAGCGCTCGTCGCTGTTCCCACAGCCGCCATCGTCTCGGTCCTGCTCGAGGAATACGCCGTCAAAAAGGACGTGACATAAACTCCACTACCCAAACCTCGGCCAAAGCCGTAAACTTAAAAAGCGAAGCCGATGCCTAACGAATCCCAAAAGAGCCCGCTCAAAATCATCATCGCCACTGTCATCATCTTGGCGACCGTCGCCTACCTCGCCTTCACCGGCGTCCGCGACAACAAGAGCTACTACGTCACCATCGGCGAGCTTCAGGGCATGGGCAACAAAGCCTACGTCCGCCACCTCCGCGTAGCCGGCAACGTAGCTCCCGGCAGCATCCATCGCGTAGGCACCAACGCCACCTTCGAGCTCCTCGAGCAGGGCCGCACCCTCCACGTCGACTACCAGGGTGCCGAGCCTCCACCCGACACCTTCAAGGACGACGCCCAGGCCCTCGCCGTAGGCACCTATGGCCACGATGGGGTCTTTCACGCCACCCAACTTCAGGCCAAGTGCGCATCCAAATATGCCCCCGCAACGGCAAAGCCCGGTTCGATGACAGCAGCAACCACCCTCCCCACCCACTAAAATCTGACACGATCAAAAATAGTGTCATCCTGAGCGACGTAACTCGCGCACTTTGCGAGTTACGTAGTCGAAGGACCCGCGGTTTCTTTTGCAGTTGCCTTTACGGTTGCGACGCCCCTGTCAGCGCCTTCAAATACCGATAATCAAAATCCACCCCGGCATAAAACGACTCCACGCCAATCCGTTCATCCTTGCCATGTGCCCGCACATCATTTCCATCGATTCCCATCCCTGAGAACCCATAACTGGGAATCCCCGCCGACATCGTAATCCTGCTGTCTGAAGCCCCCGTCTCCATCTCCGGCACAATTGGCACTCCCGGCCACATCTCCCCAGCCACCTTGTGCAACGCGGCAAAAACCTCTTCATTCAATGGCGGAGGCGTCACCGACACATCGTTCTCATCACGATCACTCAATGCTCCCGCATTGTTCACCAGCTTCACCTCGACCTGCGGATCGGCAATCGCTCGAATCAACTCCGCACGAACCTCCGCAGGAGTATGCCCCGGCAGAATCCTGCAGTTCACATTCGCCTCCGCCCGCTGCGGCAGTGCGTTATGCGCATGCCCTGCCTGCACCATCGTCGCCACACAAGTCGTCCGCATCGTCGAGTTATACAACGGCTCCTCCGACAGCCGTGCCACCGCTGCCTTATCCGGCGGCGTCTTTAGAACTCCTCGCATGTCGGCAGCCAGCTCACCCGTCTCAATCTTCGACATCGCCTCAAAATATCCACGCGTCACCACATTCAGCTCAAATGGAAACGAATATCTCTCCAACCGTCCCAGCGCATCCGCAAGGTGATAAATAGCATTGTCCTTCCGAGGCAGCGAGCTATGCCCACCCGGATTCGTCACCGTCAGTCGAAAATCCGCGTACAGCTTCTCCGTCGCCTCCACCCCAAGATTCACCGGTTTACCCTTCTCCGTACCCAACCCGCCTGCATCCGCATTCAACACAAACCCTGCATCCACAAGTTCCCGATGATTTTTCAGCAGCCAGTCCACTCCATTCGACTTCCCACCCTCCTCATCCGCCGTCAGCGCCAGAATGATGTCTCTGTCTGGCACAAACCCCTCACGCTTCAGCCGAATAAAACTCGTCACCACCGCCGCATCCGACTCCTTCATATCCTGCGTCCCACGCCCGTAGAAATACCCATCCTTCTCCGTGAACACAAACGGGTCCGTCGTCCAATCCTCGCGCTTCGCCTCCACCACATCGATGTGCCCGATAATCAAAACCGGCTTCTTCCCACTCCCAGCCTTCCCCCGAAACCGCCCGACCATATTTCCCTTGCGGTCATTCGGTCCCATAACCACCACATCCTCCGCCGGAAACCCCGCATCCAGCAGCCGCTTCCGCATCGCCTCCGCCGCCACCGTCGTACTCCCCACCGAGTCCGTCGTATTGATCTCAATCAGCTGCTGAAACACATCCCGCGACAGCTTCCGCGAAGCCTCATCCAGCGCAGTCTTCTGCTGCCCATACAACGCCGCCGCCATAAGCCCCGAAGCAAGAAAAACCGCAGTCCGTTTCAAAATATTCACTCCCCTCACCCATCTCGCACGCTGCATCCCACCCAGCGTTAGCCCTATACTCGCATGAAGACACTCAATCGCATCCAACAATGGTCACCGCCACCCCAACCCGCGCCACCACCCCAGCCGCAACCCTGGACTCGGTCTCCCGCATCTACGGCACCTTCGCCGCTCTGCGAAACGTCTCTGTCAACTTCGCCGCCGGCAGCTCCACCGTAATCCTCGGCGAAAACGGCGCCGGCAAATCCACCCTCCTCCGCATCATCGCCGGACTCATCACACCCACTCGCGGAACCGTTACCGTCTTCTCCAGCTCCCCACATCGCGAACGCCGCCGCATCGCTTACATGAGCCACTCCCCCATGCTCTACGACGAGCTCACCGCCATGGAGAACCTTACCTACTTCGCCTCTCTCCACCGCGACGAAGGCTGCGCCTGCGTAGGCTCGCCCGAGATGGCCCTCCGCGCCGTAGGCCTCGACCCCAACCTCTCCCGTCCAGTTGGCCAATACTCCCAGGGCATGCGCCAGCGCACCTCCCTCGCCCGAGTCCTCCAGACCGACCCCGAACTCCTCCTCCTCGACGAGCCCTTCTCCAACCTCGACGCCGCCAGCGCCCAACACATGGTCGAGCTCCTCGCCGACTTCCGCACCTGGCCCGTAGCCCCCGTCAACGGCGCCCCCGGCTCCCGCACCATCGTCCTCACCACCCACCAGGCCCACCTCGCCGAGCCCCTCGCCGAAAACATCCTGCACATGCGCAGCGGCCAGATCACCCATGTCGAGACCGCCGGATGAAGACCTCTGCCCCCTCCAAAACCAACGCCGCCCGCCTCCTCGACTCCCTCAACATCACCTACGAACTCCGCTCCTACGAGGTCGACCCCGAAGACCTGACAGCCATCTCCGTCGCCCGCAAAATCGGCCTGCCCCCTGAACAAGTCTTCAAGACCCTCCTCTCCCAAACCAACAGTGGAGAACACCTCTTCGCCGTAATCCCCGGCGACGCCGAACTCGACCTCAAAAAACTAGCCCACGCCGCCGGAGCCAAAAAAGCCGAGCTAGCCTCCCTCAAAGACGTCGAGCCCCTCACCGGCTACATCCGCGGCGGAGTCACCGTCATGGGCGCCCGCAAGCCCTTCCCCGCCTACGCCGACGAGACCATCGAGCTCTTCGACATCATCTCCGTCTCCGCCGGCCTCCGTGGTCTCCAGCTCATCCTCGCTCCCGCCGACTATCTCCGCGCAACCAACGCCACCCTGGCCGACCTCACCAAATCTCAGGCCCCGCCAACCGCATGAAATACATTGGCCACATCCTCAACCACCTCCGCAAAGACCTTCGCCTCGAATGGCGCTCTCGCGACGCCATCAACGGCATGCTCTTCTTCGCCCTCCTCGTCGTTGTCGTCTTCGCCATCACATTCGACCCCACCGGCTACCCCACCACCACCCGCCAGATCTCCGGCGGCATCCTCTGGGTCGCCCTCCTCTTCGCCTCCGTCACCGCCCTCAACCAGTCCTGGGCCCGCGAGCTCCGCAATCAGGTTCTCGAAGCCCACCGCATGGCCCCCGCCCCGGCCTCCGCACTCTTCCTCGGCAAAGCCCTCGCTAATCTCCTCTTCGTCCTCGTCGTCGAAGCCGTCCTCGCCCCCATCTTCATCATCTTCTTCAACCTGCACGTCCTCGGTAACGCCTGGCTTCTCTTTATCATTCTCCCCCTCGGCACATGGGCCCTCGTCGTCAACGGAACCTTCTTCGCCGCCCTCGGCCTCCGCGCCCGCAACCGCGAGATGCTCCTCCCCCTCATCCTCCTGCCCATCTCCCTGCCCGCGCTTCTCATGATGGTGCAGGCCACCACCGGCGTCCTCACAGGCGAACTCGACACCATACAGATCCGCTCCTGGATAACCCAGCTCGCTGGCTACGACATCATCTACACCACCGTCTGCATTCTGCTCTTTGAAACCGTCCTCAACGCCGAATAGCCCATTTCGCGGTAAAATAAACCCATAGTGTCCCGCTCCTCCACCGTCCGCAACGCAGCCTGGCTCTGGTTCATCGCGACCGTCGCCGTTCTTATAGTCAGCTTCCGTCAGGCCATCTTCCTCGCCCCCACCGAGGCGACGATGGGCAACCTGCAGCGTATCTTCTACTACCATGTGCCGCACGCAACTCTCGGCCTCGTCTTTCCTTACATAAACGTCGCCGCCTCACTCTGCTATCTATACTGGCGCCGCCGCGACCCTCTCAAAGCTCTCACTGCCGACGCCCTCGCCGTAGCCTCTGCCGAAATGACTGTCCTCTTCGTAAGCATTGGCCTCCTAAGCGGCATGCTCTGGGGCAAACCCGCATGGGGCATCTGGTGGGCTTGGGACGCACGCCTCACCACCTACCTGATCCTCTGGCTCCTATACGTTAGCTATCTGCTCCTCCGTCGCTTTTCTCCGACCGGACAGACTGGCGTGCTTTCGGCCGTACTCGCCGTCTTTGCCGCCATCGACGTACCCATCGTTTACATGTCGATCCGTTGGTGGCGCACCCAGCACCCCGCCCCTGTCTTTGGCGGAGGTCCTGACTCCGGCCTCGACCCCGCCATGCTCTCCGCCTTCTTTTGGAACCTCGCTGGCTGGACCATGTGGGGCATCTTCATCCTTCTCTTCCGCTTCGCCCTTGAACGCCGCCGCCAGCTAGCCGAGCAGGAGGCCGCCCTCCAGGCCCTCGAAGCCTCCTTGGAGACCCCCCAATGAACTGGCACACCTTCTTCGACTTCAGCACCATGGGCAGCCGCCATCTCGTCTTCGTCTACACCGGCGTCTGGCTCATCCAAGGCAGCTATCTCGCCTGGATCGCCTGGAACTGGCGCCACACCAAGAGACCGCACGACTAACCCAAAATAAGCCCCTAAAGAAAAAGCAACGAAGCCACAGAAACGTGACTTCGTTGTCCGAGAAGGAACTGCATCTGACACGTAAGCTCCCCATCTGGTAACCCACGCATCATCCGCATAAACCCAGCCGCATAGAAAAGGTTTCGGGAAAAGCTTTCACAGCGCAAAATTTTCCGCATCCGCGTTTCAACCCCACTCAACCCTCTTCCAGCTATTAGACTCGCAACAGTGCACTCATCCAGTCCATCTCCTCTGCGCTCAACGCTGACAGCCGTCGCCTCGCTCATCTTCCTCGCCGCCGCGTCAGGATGCCGCCGCAATCAGTTCCCCGACGTCCCCGCCGGTTACCGGGAATACGCCTACGTCACCAACGGCTCCTCCAACACAGTCTCTGTCCTCGACCTCGTCAATCTCCGCCAGGACCGCACCCTTCAGGTGGGCCTCAATCCCTCCGGCGTCGCCGTAAACCCCCTCCGCAACGAGGTCTATGTCGTCAACACCCAGTCCGGCACCGTCACCGTAATCAACGCCAGCGCCAACCGGATCGTCGCCACCATCCCCGTCCACCGCCTCCCCTACTTCATCAGCGTCGAACCCTCCGGCCACCGCGCCTACGTCGCCAACTCCGGCTCTAACTCCGTCTCCGTCATCGACCTCGACCGCCGTCGCGAAATCGCCGTTGCCGGAACCGGAGAACAGCCCGGCCTGGCTCGCATCTCAACCGACATGCGCTCGCTCGTCGTCACCAACCGCGGCAGCAACAGCGTCTCCATCTTCGACGTAGCTCCTTACGAAGCCGAGCCGCAAGGCCCCATCCTTCATCTCCGCGCCGCCTTCCCCGGCTGCACCGGAGCCACCGACGCCGTCATCCTCCCCGACTCTTCCAAAACCTTCATCGCCTGCTCTGCCGGACATCAGGTCATGGCCATCAACCTCGCTGCGGCCCCTGGCTCCTGGCCCGCAAGACAAGACCCCGCCCTCACCACCGACCACGTCCTCACCCTGCTCGATGTCGGCCTCACTCCCGTCCACATCGCCCTCAAACCCGACGGCGGCGAAATCTTCGTCTCCAACTTCGGCTCCGACAGCATCTCCGAAATCTCCACCTGGACCAACGAGGTCCTCAGCACTTACACCATCGGCAGCAAGCCCGTGCACGGCATCGTCAGCAGCGACAACAGCACCCTCTGGGTCGCCAACTTCGGTGCTGACCTCATCAGCATCTACAGCATCGACGACGGCAAGCTCGTAGCCACCGTCCACACAGGCTCCGCCCCCGAAACCCTTGCCTTCTCCGCCGACGAGCACCTCCTCCTCGCCACCGACGCCCGCTCCGGCGACGTCTCCGTCATCCGCACCCAGGGCAAACAAGGCGCCGCCCTCTTCACCATCCTCCCCGCCGGCGGCTCCCCTAACGCCATCGCCGTCAAAGCCATCATCAACCACCCCTAACCCTTCGCAACACACCGCAGTTGGTTGAGCAACTCCCACTTTTGCGCGTCCTCTTATTCGCCTTGCCTTTTCTAGTTCCTAACCAGCCACCAAAGATCGGGTGCTCCATTCATCGCGGCCTCATCGCGATGAGTGGGAACGCAAACTCTCTCCCAGCCAGCTCTTGCCGTTGCAGTTGCAGTTGTTTTTGGAGTTGCAGTTGTTTTTGGAGTTGCCGTTGTTTTTGCGGTCGCAGTCGCAGTTGCTGTTGCTTCTGGGTAACCCAAGGCTTTAGCCTTGGGCCTCCTCGCAAGCAAGAAAGAAGAGGGGCTTCAGCCCCTGGGGTATGCCTTCTCCCCCGTCACACCTGATTCATCAGAAGCAGAAAAAACCTGTCAAGCCCCCACACCGCAAAAACCAACCCGAAAATCCTTCGCAAGCACTTAAAAACAAACAACTTACGCCCCAAAAAATATTCCCCGAAAATCTGCAAAATCCCCCACCTCAACCCAGTAAAATAGAACTATAGACAAAAGGCCCGAGGCGACAGCCAAGGGCCTTTCTCTATGGAGCTAACTCCTTTATTTTGACGATTTTACCCGTAACCCATTTGTTTGGACGAATTTAGAAAGGACGACTTGTATATCTACATGAAAACAAACAGCTTACACAGTACACCCCCAGAGGGGTACCTAAGTCTGCCGAGCCAGCACCAGCGTAATATCGTCCGGCTGCTCATCCGCGCCAATCCATGCATCCAGAGCCTGCATAACCTGGGTCGATATCACATGGAGCGGCTGATCCCGATACCGGCTCACCACCTCCAGTAGCCGCTGTTCTCCAAACTCGCCGAAGTCGTTCTCCGGTTCGGTAACGCCATCCGAATACGCCACCACGATATCGCCCGGCTGCATCTGAAAACGGTCCTCATCGTAGCGCATTCCATCCATCAGCCCGACCACCGTTCCGCCCTTGTCCAACCGGCGAACATCACCATGACGGTTCAGCACCAGAGGTGGCAACTGCCCGGCATTGGAGTAGGTCAGCACCGACGAGTCCGCATCGTAGTGAGCCAGAAACAGGGTGGCATACTTCTCCGGCTGCGTACTCCGGTAAAGATGCCGGTTCAGCAGCGAAAGAATTCGCCCCGGCGACTGGAACAGCTCATCACAGTCTCCGCCACGCTCATCTCGGCTCGCCATCAATCCCGCGATGGTCGATTCGCTGAAAACGAGCTCCTCGCTGGCAAATCGATACGCACGAACAGCCGAGTGTAGCGTAGCCATTAGCAACGCCGCCGAGATTCCCTTCCCGCTGATATCGCCAAGCGCGATACCAACGCCAGTCTCGCGCCTGGTGGGATGCCCATTCCGAGCTTCCTCATGGAATACAAGGAAGTCATAATAATCGCCGCTGACGGATCGCGCAGGACGGCAGACGCCATGCAGTTCCAGCCGTGCCACCCCTCTCATCTGGTGTGGAAAAAGATTCGCCTGTACCTCCTGGGCGATTGAAATCTCGTTCTGCAGCCGCTCTTTTTCCTTCTGTTCCACCAGCAGCCGCTGCAGCGAACCCGTCATCTTGTTGAACGACCGGCTCAACTCCGCCAGCTGATCGGTTCGCTGCACACCAATCCTGTGATCCAGTTCTCCCTTGTCGATCCGCTGCGTTGCATCGTAAAGATCGGTAACCGAGGCAGTGATCGTGCGGCTAAGCCTGATCGCCATCCACAACGCAAGCAGTTCGATCAACGCAAAGAGAATGCACAAAACGATCAGCCCAATCCGATACGCGCTCGTCACGACGCCGCCCAGCGACCCTCCAAAGAGCTGCCGATAAAGCAGCGACGGACGCGAGTCCACCTTGATCGGAAAGCTGTCCGGTTTTCCCGTATCCCAATCCGTCATCGCAACTGTGGACAGAAAATGCACCTGTACATCCGCCACGTTTACGCCGTTCGGTTCCGTACCTCCGGCGATAGAAGTCTCTCGCCTCTCTCGACGCCGGTTCGCGGCTGCATTCTTTCCCGCATCTCCCGCTTCGCCATTACCTAACCTCTCCACGAACAACTGAGCGCGCCCAAGACCCTCCGCGACCATATCCATCAACGCGTCATCGACCACCAGGCTGCTGACCATGCTGAGCATCCTGCCATCGTTCAGCCGCTGCTGATGCACCGCGACAAGATAAGGTTCCTCGCCGTCCAGCACAAGCCCTTGGAACTCTCCCCCCGGCAGCTCAGTCGCCCATGGCGGAAGTCCCAAAGGAGTCTTCCCCCGCGAAGTACCCAAAGCCACAGGCGCGCCGTTCACATAGGCCGAAGTCTCCGGACGCAGCCTCGTCCGCGGCACATTCAACCCGGCGGTCCAATCCACCAAAGGAGCCGGAGCAAGAACCTGCCTGCCATCCAGCAACCTCGCAACCTGCTCGGCACGATGTCCATTCTCCCCATTCATCTGGTTCAACTCCGCCTGCATACGCGTCTCCGCCAGATGAATAGCAAACTGACCCGTTGCGACATAAGCCGCGACCACCACCAGCGTCACAAACAACACCACCGGTGCAAGTCCAATCAGCAGGTAAGTCAACACCAGCTTGTTGCGCAGGCTCCACAGCATATGCCGCCGAATCAGGCGCCAGATCAACGGAATCCCTACGACAACCAGCGAAATACCAACGAACACCTGGACCACAAGGAAGAATGTCCCCAGCGCACCCGGAATCAGGCGTAGCGCAAACAGTAGACAGAACCACGACGCCAGCCAGAAAGCCGCTCCCGCCAGCCCCGATGGCGGTCGGAAGTTGCGCCAGCCCGGCGCCTCCGACTTACTCGCCTGATGCATTCTGTTTCTCCTCCAACTCTGCCTCGCGTGCCAGCCTCAGCGTGTAGCGCGTCGCAGAGAAGTGTGCCCCCGCCAACAGCAACAATCCCGTTAGAAAAGCCCACATCATTAATCCAACTGAAATATAGAACGGTCCATAAACCGCCTGAAAATCCAGCCATGGCAGCGCACGAACATACAAATGTTTTGCCACCTCCCAAAGCAATCCGACCACGACAGCCGTAGGCAAAACAGCCCGCGCCGGCACCTTGCGATAAGGAAGCACCCAATAGATCAGGAAAAACAGAAGAATACTTGCAATTACCGCACAGGATTTGAGAAAACCAAAGGCTGCCACATCGAAAAACCTATTCTGCGTGTGTCCCAGAAAGACCCATGTCAGTACCGTCTTCTGCGCCGAGGTAAAAGCAACAGAAGCCATCGCAAGCAGGCCCACAGCCAACGCCAACCCCAGCGATACAAGCTGATTGTGCAAATAGCTCCGGTTCTCCTTGATGCCCCATACGTTATTCAACGCAACCTCCAGCGGCAGAAATACGCCGGTCGAAGTAACCAGCAGCATAACCAGCGAGAAGACCTGTGCCCCCTTCTGCGGATGCGCTAGCAATTGCATATTGCGCATCACAAAATCCTGTCCCACTGGCAAAAAGCTCTTCATCATATCGCCCACCACGGCCTCCATTGCTCGCGAATGGAAGACCTGCCTGGTGATAGTCAGCAGCAGCACGATAAACGGAAACAACGAAAGAATTGAGTTTGCAGCAACACTGAAAGCATAGGTATGCACGTCCGTCCGCGCCATATAGCGCGCAAGCGCTACTATCTGCGCCCGGAAACCGGTCTGCTCCACGACCGGACGTACCTCCTCAAGAGGCTTTACCTCCGGGTCGGGACCCGCAGACGGCACATTCTTAATGGGAAGAATCGACGGCATAGAGAAATCTGCGACAGAGGCGAGTTGCACCTTATCTTTCTCCGATGCTAGCAGAGCATTGCCGCGGCATCCTACCCCAACCGCGCATCGGTTTCTAATCTCCAGTTTGGCGCTCAATGCGCGTCAACGCCCATTGAGCGCTCTCCGCCAGCACTTCGTCCTCGCTCCCGCTCCACTCTTCCAGTTGGGAGAGAAAGCGCGCCTCTCCACTATTTCCCATGGCGATCGCGACATTCCGGTGTAGCCGCTTTCGCCGTGTGCGCTCAAGAGGAGACCCCTTAAACCACTCCTTAAACTTCACCGCGTCCATCCCGGCCAGCCAGTCGAGGGCCGGATTCACTAACTCCCTCCGCGCCACCATACCATCCTTTACGGCTATAGGAGCCCGCCGGTTCCACGGACAAACATCCTGGCAGATATCGCAACCAAACACCTGCCGGCCCATCGGTTCCCGGAACTCCTCCGCAATGGCACCCTTCTTCTCAATCGTCAAATAAGCGATGCACCGCGACGCGTCCATCTCACGAGGAGCGACCAGAGCCTGAGTCGGACAGGCATCAATACACCGTGTACAGCTTCCGCAGCGATCAACCGCAATGTCTACCGGCAGATCTTCGGCTACAGGAAGTGAAGTAATGATCACTCCAAGCAGCAACCACGAACCAAGCTCTTGATTGATCACACAGGTGTTCTTCCCAATCCAGCCGATACCAGCTCTCGACGCAGCGGAGCGCTCCACAAGGGGCCCGGTATCGACATAGCACCGCGTCTCGCATGAATAACGTTCAAGCAGAGCGCTCTCAACCCTGCGGAGCCGCTTCAGTAACTCCTCGTGATAGTCCGTAGGCAGCAACGGTTCCATTTCCTCGCTGGACTCTCTTCCGCTCCACGCATAGCGGGCGATCCATCCAGTTCCCTCGTCAGCTTCTTCAATAGAAAGGGGAGCAGCCGCGTTGTAGTTCAAAGCGCAGACGATAATCGAACGGGCCCATGGCATCGCGATTTGCACGCCGCTCCGCAAAAACACCCCATGCTCATCCCGGCGCTTCAGATACTCCATCTCTCCTGCCCTGCCGGCATCTACCCATGCTGCAAACCGCTCAGCGTCGATCTGCTCTGCATCGCTCGCCGGCCAAGCCACAGCAGTCACCCCGGCTGCGTCAAACCCAGCCTCTACGGCCTTCGTCCGCAACCACGCCTCAAGCTCCGGAGTCCATTCCCCGTTCACCAAAAACCTCCATCTCTGATGCTATGCCTAACGCAGGATTCAAGGTAAAATGAAGACTACGGAGAGTTGGCAGAGCCCGGTTGAATGCACCTGACTCGAAATCAGACATAGTCGTAAGGCTATCGGGGGTTCGAATCCCTCACTCTCCGCCATAACCCTTCCCAAACTTCCTGCAACCCTAATCAGAAGGCTTTGGGCTCCTGCGGCAATCGGATTTGGTGAGAAGCTATGACCAGCTTCCGTTGCAGCAGCCAGCAACCGAGACTAATCAGAAACAACATCCCCGCGATCAAGACCGCATAATGCGCTGCGAAGTTCACCACAGCGTCTACCGAATCGTGCACGCCTAATAGCCTCTCAGCAATCCAGCCCACGGACGCAAAGCCGGCAAAAAGCGCTCCCCCGACTATGCGGATTCAGACATTCGTAGCCTCACCGCAACGGAGCTTCCCTTGCCTAAAACGCTGTCAACTGCAATCGTTCCGTGATGTCTCTGGACAATTTGAGCCGCCAGAGAAAGACCTAGCCCAACGCCTCCCTCTGCACGTGAGCGCACCTTATCTGCGCGCCAGAAGCGGTCGAAGATGTGAGGCAGCGCCGCAGGCTCGATCCCTATACCTGTATCGCTCACTATGATGAGCACGACGTGATGCTCCACCGTTAACGTTATGTTGATCGCTCCCTTGTCCGTGTACTTGATCGCGTTATCCAGAAGGATGAGGAATAGCCGGCGCAAGTCCGAGGCAACACCGTCAACGTGTACGGTTTCATTCGGAAGAACGGTGCGGAATTGGAGCTCTTTGGCAACAGCAGTGGGTGCTAATCGGTCGAATATCTCCGCGAGTATTGCGGTGAGATCAACTTGCTCCCGAGTGACGCCGGGTTGTTGTGCATCTCCTCGCGCAACAGCGAGCAGGTCCTCAACCAGCTTCGACATCCGTCGCGCTTCTGCAATAATCTTGCCCAGCACCCCCTCGAGTTCTTCACGAGACCTCGGGCGACGGAGAGACACGTCCCCTGCCGTGATGATAAGAGCTAACGGCGCACGGAGTTCATGAGAAGCGTCTGCCGTAAACTGCTCAACCGAGCGGAATCCTGCTTCAATCCTTGAGAGCATAGAGTTGAGCGTTCGGGCCAACCTTCCCAACTCATCATCAATGCGTGGCACTTGCAGACGTGCGGTTAGATCCGTCGGGTCAATCGCGTCCGCTTCCCGTCTGATTTGCTCGACAGGAGCGAGCGCTCTCCTGCTGATCCAGTACCCCGTAATCGCAGTCAGAAGCAGGGCGATGGAAACCAGCAGAGCGAAGTAGAGCGTTAGTTCATGAAGTGAACTCAACAGGTCTCGAAGCGGTTCCACCACGTGAACCGTAAGTTCGGCCCCATCGACTGTTATCCGTTTGCTCGCGACCCTGACTGCCCAACCACGCTCATTGACAGTCATCCGCGAAACCGATTCATCTGGTGCCCCTCTCGCGAAAACCGGGACTTGGTGCGAAGTCAGCACATCCGACTCGTAAAGCACATGTGATGATGCATCGGTAATCTGAACAAAAACGCCCAAAATAGACGAGTCTGACGACTTCGCAAACGTCTTCTTGAAATCCTCAGGGGTATTGAGTGAATGGCTCTCAATGAACGGCACTACAGCCCGCATCCGATAACCAAGATCGCGGTCAATCGAATGGTACATGCTCTTCTTCATCGCATACCAACTGCCTATTGCGAAGAGCATGATGATGACCGTCAGGCTCAGAAGATACCAGGCAGTGAGGCGAACATGGATAGGCAGACTCTTCAATTCGATCCTTCCCGAATGCTATAGCCGACACCCCGTTCGGTGTGAAGAAGACGCAACGTGCCGGGCGGATCCACCTTAGTGCGCAGAAATCGAATAAAAACATCGAGATTGTTCTCGCTGACATCACGATCTCCCCAGACAATCTCGATGATGCGGCTCCTCGGCACGACGCGACCCGCAGAACGCATAAGACATTCCAAAATAGAGAACTCAGTGCGAGTCAGCTCAAGCCTGCGACCAGCGCGGGTCGCCTCATGCTTTTGGGAGTCGAGGTAAAGATCAGCGAAGCGCATCTACCCGCTATTCTTGCTCGAACCAGAACGCGTCCGGGCTCGTATCCGAGCCAGAAGCACTTCGAAATCAAACGGTTTCGTGAGGTAGTCGTCCGCGCCAGCATCCAGGCCCTTAACGATGTCTTCTGGTGCATCCCGCGCCGTCAACAAGAGAATAGGCGTCCGAACACTCTGCAGCCGGAGTCGCTTAGTGACTTCAAAACCGTTGAGGATCGGAAGCATAACATCCAGAACAACAATGTCGAAGGCATGCATTTCAGCCTGATGTAAGCCAGAGCCTCCATCGAAAGAGAGTGTCACATTGAAGCCCTCCTCCTCGAGCCCAGTCCGGACGAATGCCGCAAGTTCCTTATCATCTTCAACCACAAGCACCTTCAGTGCGGAACTGAATGTCTCAGGCACAGTGTCTCCTCGAGCGTGTATTTTAGCCGGATCGATACAGCGGTCGTACGGACAATACAATTGCTCGCTCATCGATTCAAAATTTCATGATGGCAAACGTCAGGTCGTCCTGAACGTCCGTCGTAGATACAAATGACGTTAGTGTGGAACGAAGCACGGCATGGCGTCTTCCCAGTGGCTGTCGGTCAGTTGCCGCTTTCCGCTACCGTCTGCGTTCATGATCCAGATGGATCCGTAGGGCTGGAACGAGTTGTCATAAAGTGCGGCTTCATCTTTGAAGCCATACTCGCCGCTGTTCCACATGATGTACTTGCCATCCTGGCTCCAAACAGCGTGTGCATCATTGGCAGGGAAGTCCGTCATCCGGCGCACATCAGTGCCATCTGGCTTGATCGTGTAGATGTCGAAGTTCTCATCCTGCTTGCGCGTAAAGAGGATTCGACTACCATCTGGAGACCAATACGGAAGATTGTCGCCACCGTTCGTTAGAACTCGCGTGGTATGGTCTTTGAGGTTCAAGATGCGCAGACCCATCGCATCGGGGCCCCAGGATCGAAAGACTATTTCCTCACCGCTCGGAGACCAACTCGGAAAGCCGGCATTCGGCATTCCAGCCGTCAATTCCTGCGCTTCTGTTCCATCACGGCGCACCTTCATGATTTTTGCTGGGTTGCTACGGCGCCCTTGCAGGAAACTTCCGAAACCGAAGACGATCCATTCCCCATCCGGCGACCAGCTTGGAGCGAATGCGGAGCCATCGACAGCTTTATAGACGACCTTCTTCTTGGTGCCATTTGCATTCATCGTGACGATCGAGGAGTCAATGTCCTTATTCGTAACCAGCAATGTTCCGTTCTTTGAAAAACTTGGGAAGACGTCGGTGTAGCGATATTCGTAGTCAGGGTCCCAACTATAGAGAAGCTGATTCTGAGGACGTGGCGAGTAGTCCACTTTCTCGTAGATCACCTGCTTGCCGTCGGGCGACCATGCTGGCGAGCGCAAGCTGCCAGGGAAGGTTCCTGTTCCGCGCGTGTAGCCCACTCCCTCATCCTTGCCTGACTTTGTCAGAAAGCCAACTCGTCCATCCGGCAGGAACTGAGGCATGAGCTTTAGGCCTGGGCCGGATGTTTGTTCGGTACGCTTCCCGGTTACAAGATCGATGGAAACGATCTGCGATGTAGCTCGCGCGGAGAGCCCAAAAACACGCGCATCCCAGGTACTTTCCACAGGAATCTCAGAGAAGACAATCTGCTTCGAGTCCGCCGACCACTTTGGCGGCCCGGAACAAATTCCCGATCCCGTAATGCGGCGTAGGCCAGTTCCATCTGGATGAACGATGTAGACACTTAGCTCCTGGACGTGCTCCCAACCAGACCCGTTGCCGTGGCCTTTCCACTCCGTATTTCGATCGGACGTAAAAGCGATCCATTTTCCATCCGGTGACCACGCTGGCCGGAAGAATCCGTCTGGCTTCGTGGGATCGCCCTGAATCTGGGGCAACCCGGTAAGGTTGCTTAGACGCTTTGTGTGCAGGTCGAGGATCCAGATATCGGCGCGATGTGTAGCGCGTGTCGAAACAAAGGCCAACTGAGTGTCGTCAGGCGAGAGGACCCCCTGATCGTCGAGTGCGGGATCGTCAGTCAATCGTTCCAAACCTGTGCCGTCGGGGTGAACACGGTAAACATCTGCCTGACCGTAACCATTTCGTTCTGATGTGAAGACGATCCATCTCCCATCTAGCGAATAGGTAGCGTGATAGTCGAAGCCGGTGACTGGTAGGAGACGATGCTCGGCACTGCCATCCGCATTGGCAACATAGAGGTCGGACACAGACGGCCCGATACGGTTCATCAGCATAACGTTCTGGGCTACGGCAGAAACAGCAAAACCCAAACTGAGTGTGGCAAGTATTTTCAAGACGCTCTCCTCAGACCAAATTGCTGGTCAAGTTGGAAACACCCAATCTGACGCATTACGCGACGGAGTAGATATTTCAGCGTCCTAAGCTTGCACCATCGACCTTAGAGCAATCTGAAAATGGACGACCCTAAGAGATTTCTGGCGGAGGAAGAATTGGTAGTGGTAACGTCGCCCCATGTACAAGGGCTACCGAGAACAGAATGCCATTGATAAGCTACCCCGACGTCGCGACTCTGGGTCGCAGTTCATTGCACTTTTACATACCACTGTTTTCGCGGAGTCGATGGCCAACTAGGGCAAGCTATCCAGAAAAGAAAATGCGTGCTCACGCAGCAGCACTCCTGTTCGCTTCAGGTCTCCCAGCTTTAAAGCATCAACAATGGGCTGATGAATCTCTGCCAACGATAGCAATTTATCTTCGTTCTTCTGCAGGTTGAGCCGAGACAACATTCCGATCTCCAGCGAGTCCCAAACCTTTGGCAGGGTTTGGTTGGACGATAGGCCAACGATACTTCGATGAAACCGAATGTTGGCTCGGGCAAATACATCCATGTCCCCGCTATGCGCAGCCGCCCGCATGATCACTTGCTGTGCCTCTATCGACTCGATCTCTTCTTGAAGCTTCGACAGAGGAATCAACTGTGCGGCTATCTCTTCCAGATACCCGCGTAGTTGATACGCGTCCTTCGTCTCGCGCCCCGATATCTCTCTGACGCGTGTGCCGCGATAATGCTCAGAAACAAGCACTCCCAGCGCCTCTAACTCGCGAAACGCCTCGCGCACCGGCGCCTGACTCACATCAAACTCATGCGCCAGCGTTAGTTCCTTGAGACGTTCGCCAGGCAGATACACGCCCTCAGAAATTCTCTTCAACAAAGCCAAACGAATACGGTCGCGCGTCGATCGATGCATCTCGATCACTGCTCCCTGACTCGATTTCTTTACAGATGCTTTGGGCATATTCATCGCAACTCTTGCACTTACAGAATCGGCTACATCTTGGGCAGCTGGCTGCTATCCCAACCACCGCCAAGAGCCTTGATCAGTTGAACGCTAGCCGTCATGCGGCGTGTCATCAGGTCAGCCGCAGTGCGCTCGTTTGTGAGTGCCGTACTCTGCGCTGTGAGCACTTCAAGATAGGTTGTGAAGCCGCGTTTATACCGTGTGGTCGAAAGGTTGACCGATCTCCGTGCAGAGGCCACGGCTACCTGCTGGGTCGCCAACTCTTTTTCCAAAAGCCGCATCGCAGCAAGGTTGTCTTCCACCTGCTGAAATGCCTCCAGCACATTCTGCCGATAACTCGCAACGGTAGCTTCATGGTTGTCACGCGCCTGCTGCGTAACGGCCCGCCGCCGTCCTCCATCAATCACTGTCTGAACCGCGGAGCCTCCGACAGACCACAGCGCGCTCGGCCCCTGTATCAGCGTGCCGATAGCGGCACTCTCAAATCCTCCCGATGCTCCAAGTGAAACCTGCGGATAATAAGCCGCAATTGCAACGCCAATTTGAGCATTCGCAGAAGCGACTCTGCGCTCCGCTGCCGCTATGTCGGGTCGCCTCTCCAAGAGATCCGAGGGAACTCCTACAGGTATCTCTGGCGGTGTAGCATTCAGCGGCGAAGCCGGAATCGAGAACGTAGAAGCTGGCTCTCCAGTCAAAACCGCAATGGCATGTTCGAACTGCGCTCGCGCCACTCCTGTCTCGATGTCCTGAGCGCGAGTCGTCTCCAGTTGCGTCTCGGCCTGCGCCACATCCACGTCGGACGCCACGCCGCCACGATAGCGAACCTGCGTCAGTTGCAACGCCTTCTCAAAATCGATGACCGTCGCATCCAACAACTGCTTCTGCAGGTCGAGGCCCCGCAGTGAAAAGTAGTCGACCGCAAGCTCCGAGTGCAGGCTCAGGCTGACATTCTCAAGATCTCCCGCGCTGGCCTGTGCATTCTCCCGGGCCGCTTCAACATTGCGCCGTACCTGCCCCCATAGATCTACCTCATAGGAGATATCGCCCGTCAGAGCTATATCGCTGTATTGACTCCGAGTCACGGTGTTGAAGTTCGGCCTATTCTGCGATATCTGATTTCGCGAACCCGACGGCTGCACCGCAAGCGTGGGAAACAACTGCGAACGAGCCTGACGGACGATCTCTCGCGCGCTCATATATTGCTGATACGAAACCTTCAGAGTCTGGTTGGAGACCGCTATCTTTTCTTCGAGTGTGTTCAGTTCCTGGTCCCCGTAAATCTCCCACCACTTACCCTTTGGCAACTGATCCTGCGGTGTTGCCTGCTTCCAGTTTGTTGGCGTCTCTTTGAAAGCAAGCGGCGGTGGCGGCACGGTCGGCCGAACATAATTTGGCCCGACCCTGCATCCACTCAATACCGCCAGAGCTACCGAAGTTGTGACAACAGCAGCGCGACGAAATGTTCCGGGACACTTCATTTACCGCCAGCCTTTCCCGCCGCTCCAGTAGGCCGATTCTCGACCTGAACGTTGAGCCGTTCTCCATCGATGATCGAATCCGGCGGATTAGTAATCACGCGTTCCTCGCCCGTCAGCCCGGTTACAACCTCGGCAACATCTCCAAAGTCGCGCCCCAGCGTAATCGGCAACAACTCCGCCGTGTTATCGCTCTTAGCCACGGCAACTCTCAAACCCTCACGTCGAAACAGAAGCGCACTAACAGGAATGACCAGGGTCTGCCTCAGTCCATCCTTCAACTTCAGATGGACCTCGGCATAGGCGCCAGGGAAAAGCTCTCCCTTCGAATTATCGACATCTACCTCAACGTTCAATGTTCGAGCGACAGGATCGATCGCCCTTGAAGTCCTCACCAGCTTGCCCGGAAAGCGCCGCCCCGGAAACTCAGCGAACATCAAATCTGCCGTAAGCCCGGGCGTAGCTGCCTGCGAATAAATCTGCGGCACATTGATAAACACACGCAGTCTGCCGACAGCCGCCATCTGGAACAGTGAGCGCGGCGGTCCGCCAGCGGCACCGGAGTCGATCAACTGTCCGATATCTGTATTGCGCGCAGTCACAACACCATCAAACGGCGCATAGACCTTCTCAAACGCAACCAACTGCCTAAGCCTGTCCACATTAGCCTGCGCGGACTTCACCGCTGTATTTCTTGCAGCAAGTTCATTCACTGCATTGTCCGTATCCTGTTGCGAGACGGCATCCTGCTTAATCAAATCCGAGTATCGGTTCGCGGTAATCTCAGAGAGATGCGCGTTTGCCATCGCCGTCCCAAGATCGGCCTGCGCCTGCGACAGTTCGTGATCGACCTCGGGCGCTTCAATCTCCGCCAGCAACTGCCCCTGTTTCACGTGCGACCCAATATCGAAATACCAGCGCTTCAAATACCCGTTCGTTCTGGCAAAGATCGGCGAATCGACGAAGGCCTCGATATTGCCCGGCAGCACGATTTCCTGCGAAGGCGCGCCCGGCTTCGGCTGAACCACCAGAACCGTGGGCGCCGCCAATTCATTTGTCTCCGCAGCCAACGCCCGACTCGCCCGCAGCCTTGGGACGATCCCTGTAATCACCAGCACGGCAACTATCACCAGAAGGACCACCGCAATCACCGCGGCACGCACCCCCGAGCCACCGGCCTTAGCGTCATTCGACTGTCTCTGTGTTGCATCGTTCGTCATACTATTTCTCCTGCATGAATTCGTCGTGGTAATCAGTTACCTTGGGCTTGTCCTTCGCATGGACGAGACTGAAAAACGTTGGCACAAAAAACAAGGTCGATAGCGTCGCCAGTAGCAATCCGCCGATCACGGCACGTCCAAGCGGAGCGTTCTGTTCTCCGCCTTCACCGAGTCCCAGTGCCATCGGCACCATGCCGATCATCATTGCCAGCGCCGTCATCAACACCGGACGAAAACGCGTAAACCCAGCCTCCAGCGCAGCCTCCAGCGCGATCTTTCCCTCTTCCATCTTTTCTTTGGCAAAGCTCACAACAAGAATGCTGTTCGCAGTCGCCACGCCCATGCACATAATCGATCCCGTCAGCGCCGGCACACTCAGCGTCGTATGCGTAAGAAAGAGGAACCATACAATCCCCGCCAGTGCCGCGGGCAGCGCGGCAATGATGACAAAAGGATCCATCCATGACTGAAAGTTGATCACGATCAGCAAGTAGACCAGCACAATCGAAAAGACCAGTCCGCCCAGCAGCCCGATGAAGGAAGCTTTCATCGTCTGCACTTGGCCGCGGACAACGACTCGCGTCCCCCGTGGCAGGTCTTTTTTCATCTCATCCAGGATTCGATTAATATCCCTCGATACACCGCCAAGATCGCGTCCCTGCACCGATCCATAGATATCCAATACCGGCTGCACGTTATAGTGCGACACCGTGGCCTGTTGCTGACCAGGGCTGATCGATGCCAGACTCTTCAGAATCTGCGGCTGCGTTCCTGCCGCACTGGTAATCGGTATATTGCCTAAGCCCTGCAGCGAATCGGTTAGATACTGAGGCGTCTGTGTACTGACGCTGTAGCTCACACCATTAGCCGGATTCAGCCAGAACGTAGGCGCTGTCTGGAAACTGCCGCTCAACGCAACCAACAGGTTGCCCGCCACGTCACGTGCCGTGTAACCCGCCCCTTGCGATTTTGTTCGATCGATATCAACCTGCAGCATCGGCGAGTTGAACGGCTGCTGAATTCTCAGGTCCGTCGTGCCCGCAACATACTTAACGCGATTGAAGAGCTGATTAGCGAACTCGCGGTTTCCTTCAACGTTCTGCCCGATTATCTGAATATCGAGCGGCGCCGGCAAACCAAAGTTCAGAATCTGGCTGACGATGTCTGCCGGCAGAAAGTAGAAGGTCAGTCCCGGAAACTCCCTCGCCAGCCTGCCGCGCAGCCCATGAACGTATTCCTCTGTCGGCCTGTGATCCTCCGCCAGAGAAACTTGGATGTCAGCATCGGCGGGTCCTATCGCCGCCGAGTTGCTGTAAGAAGTGTTGATACCCGAGTAAGGCAGACCAATATTGTCCAGGATGTTGGATAACTCGTTCGCCGGAATCTCCCTGCGAATGCTGTTTTCCACCAGGTCGCACAACCGTGCCGTCTCTTCAATTCTCGTGCCCGTTTGCGCGCGCACGTGCAACTTGAACTGTCCACCATCAACCGACGGAAAAAAGTCCTGCCCAAGCCACGGGAACAGCGCAAACGATGCAAGGCAGGCCGCGAAGAAGCAGATCGTGAACAGAACAGGATGCGCCACCGTGGTCTTCAACAGATTGTGATATCCGCCTCTCAGCTTTTCAAAGCCATGTTCAAAGGCGAGTTGAAGACGCACGAGCGGATTACGGCTCTTCTTTTTCTTCTCCACCGCTTGCTCATCATGCACCTGCAGAAGATACTTTGCCATCGTCGGTACAATCGTTCGCGAAAGTACATACGATGCAAGCATGGCGAAGACCACAGCCTCCGCCAACGGAACAAAGAGATACCTAGCCACACCGCTCAGAAAAAACATCGGCACAAACACAATGCAGATGCTCAGCGTAGAGACGAAGGCCGGCACAGCAATCTGCGCCGCGCCATCCAGAATCGCCTGCTCGATCTCCTTGCCTTCTTCCAGGTTGCGATTGATGTTTTCAATCTCCACCGTAGCGTCATCAACCAGAATTCCCACCGCTAGCGCGAGACCGCCCAGCGTCATGATGTTGATCGTCTCGCCCAGCGCGCTCAGCGTAATAATCGAGCACAGGATCGACAACGGAATCGAAACCGCAATAATGATCGTGCTTCGCCAGCTTCCCAGGAAGATTAGGATCATGATCGCAGTCAGACACGCAGCAATGATCGCCTCTCGCACCACGCCATTAATCGAGGCCCGCACAAAGATCGATTGATCGCCGATAGGAGTAATCTTCAGCGCCTCCGGCAGCGTCGCAGCCACCTGCGGCAGCAGCCCGCGAACCCCCTTCACAATGTCGAGCGTCGACGTATTTCCATTCTTCAAAATCGTCATCAGCGATCCGCGTTGACCATCGGAGCGAACAATATTGGTCTGCGGCGGAAATCCATCACGCACATGGGCCACATCGCGGACGAAGATCGTTGCCCCATTGGCAACCTTGATCGGAACGTTGTTCAATTCCTCAACAGTGGTTGGACTACCATTCGTCTCCACGTTGAACTCGAATTGCCCCATCTTGATCGTGCCTGAAGGCAGAATCAGGTTCTGGTTTCCAATCGCGGTTGTCACATCCGATGGCGCCAGCCCCTTGGCCTGCAGCGCTTGCGTATTCAGGTCCACCTGTACCTGGCGCTGTTTGCCGCCGTAGGAGTATGGAATCGCCGCGCCTTCAACCGTGATCAGTTGCGGTCGAAGAAAATTTTGCCCCACGTCATTGAGTTCTTGCTCAGACATCCCCTTTCCCGACAGGGCCAGTTGCAGAATCGGAACGCTCGATGCGTTGTACACAATAATCAAGGGCGGAGTTGTTCCTGGTGGGAGTTGTCTCAACTGCGTCTGAGAAACCGCCGCTACCTGTGCAATCGCTGTGCTGATGTCCACCCGTGGCTGAAAGAAAATCTTCACGACGGAGATACCCGTCATCGACTGCGATTCGACATGTTCGATATTGTTGACCGTCGTGCTCAACACACGTTCCGTCAACGACGCAATACGTGTCGACATCTGCTCAGCTGACAGCCCCGAATACTGCCAGACAACACTCACAACAGGAATATCTATATTGGGAAAGATATCCGTCGGAGTCCGCAGAATCGTCACAGGCCCCATGATCAGCAGCAGGATAGAAAGAACAACAAATGTATAGGGGCGCCGTAGGGCTAAACGAACAATCCACATAAGACTTCCTTGTGATTGGTACTTACATTTTCGACTGGCTAACAACCTGCCCTGCAATCAGCTATCGTGCTGAAGCCAAGCTAAGTTAGAAGCAAAGGGTGAAAATCTATCGGCTCCTCGACATCTACGTATTCAGAATTATCGATAATTTGATTCTTAGACGCTCCTGCTCATTCCAAAGATTCATAAGCTTCATTAATTTCCCAATTGACATACGGTACCCACCTTGAGCGCCTGACCGCGAGAAGGTTGAGATCACCAAAGGCACTAGCACCAAGCAGCGCATCCCAAAGGGCAAACAGTCATTTGCCCATTCCCTGTTGCTTGCTGATGTTGTAAATCATCTGCACGGTGGCCCCGGGCAATCCAGCCTCCTTCAGAGCAGTAAACGCGCATTCCGCCGATAATTTAGTCGTACCGGATGAAACGGATGACCCTTCGCAATCACTGTATTCCAGCAGCAATTCACAGCCGCTAAATCCCCGTCGGAGATCCCATTGAACGCAAAAAGAAAATTGTTCAGCCCGAAAACCACCACCAGACTATCGGAGCAATCGGCACACGAACACTATCGTCCAGCGCCTTGAGTCCACCGTGTGAAAGAAGAGTGCCCGGCGTTCGTTCCTCAAATATCCCCCCAAGCTCCCCCATCGTTCTCACTTCAACACCATAACCCTTCACTCTCCGAAGCACATCAGAGAGCCGCCCCGTATACAATACGGGCAAACTTCCAACGGACGATCTCATGCTCACAGCCCACCCAGGTCTGTGCATGGCTCCACCCCGCCGAAGCTAAGTCAAAACCCAGGAGACGAAAGTGACACCAAAACAGACCAACGTCGAACGCCTTAGCGCAGCAGGCATCTTGAACGCGGATCACTTCTCCGAACACGACAAAAAAACGATTGAAAGCATCACCACGGAAGAGGTCGATGTCCTCATCAAGCTAGGCAAGAAGCTGGGCGCAGCTCCCGCGGGCAAAGAGCTCATGCGGCCCAACTTTCCCGTCTAACCCATTCGCCACTCTCGCTTTCAACTCCAGCAAAGCGCACAATCAGGGAGGTCACTCCACCATGCCCAGTGCCACTCACAGCGAACTCCTTTGGACCAAAATCCGTTTTGCAGAGGGCAGGCTTCTCTCAGCCAGCAATCTGTTCTGGACCCATCCCGACCTGGCCTGCATCCTGCCGCACTTTCTCATCCAACTCCATCGCGTCATGCAAAGCGGAATCTCGCTCATGCGCACCGCAAAAGATTGCGCATTCTTACTTTCCAACGATGCCGTCGCAGCCCGAACCGCAGCCTACCTCGAAATGCACATCAACGAGGAGAAGGACCACGACCAATGGCTCCTCAGCGACATCGAGAGCCTCGGCATCGATTCCTCCGAAGTCCTCCAGACAACTCCACTCCCCGCCGTAGTCTCCCTTCTCGGTGCGCAATATTTCTGGATGTTTCACATGCATCCGGTCACCATCTTCGGATACCTCATCGTGCTCGAAGGCTATCCTCCTCTTGTCCACCAGTTGGAGCAGATCAAGAGAACCACCGGTCTTCCCGCGAGCGCATTCCGCTGCCTCCTCTCTCACGCCGAGGACGATCCCGAGCACATCGACACACTCAACCGCACCCTCGACAACATGCCGCTCACACCGAACCAGTCGAAATATTTAGCACTCAGCGCATTTCACACCATCGACTCCGTCGCTTCCGTCCTCGAAGAGCTGCTCGAGATTCATGCCGCTTCGCCCCTTCCCGAGGTATCGTTACACTCTCATGCTTGAAGGCCAGACCATCTCGCACTACAAGGTTCTCGAGCGCCTCGGCAGCGGCGCCACGGGCGTCGTCTGCAAAGCAGAAGACCTCCTTCTCCATCGTCTTGTCGCACTCAAGTCGCTCACGCCGGCCATGCTCGCCGATCCCACGCAGAAGCACAGCCTCCTACTGGAAGCACGCGCAGCCTGTGTCCTCGACCATCCCAACATATGCAGCATCCACCACATCGAAGAGCTCCCCGACGGCCAGATCATCCTCGTCATGGGCTACTACGACGGCGAAACCCTCGCCGACAAAATCGACCGTGGCCCCCTCAACCTCGACATTGCCTCAGAGCTGGTCTCGCAACTGCTCTCCGGCCTCAATCACGCTCATGAGCACGGCATCATCCATCGCGACATCAAGCCCTCCAACCTGATGATCAGCCCTCGCGATCAGCTCAAGATCGTTGACTTCGGTCTGGCCAAACGGCCAAACGTCGCCCAGGCCCTCACCGAAACCGGCGTCGTCGTAGGCACCGTCAGCTACATGGCGCCAGAGCAGGTTCTCGGCAAGCAAGTCGACCATCGCACCGATCTCTGGGCCTGTGGCGTCGTCCTCTACGAGATGCTCAGCGGCAAACTCCCATTCCGGGGCGACACCACTTACGCCGTCTTCGATGCCATCATCAAGAGCGATGCTCCTTCCATCCTCGAACACCGCCCTGAGCTTCCCGTCGCCATCCACGATATCCTCGAGCGAGCCTTGGCCAAAGCCCCCGCGCAGCGCTTCCAGAGTGCCAGCGAATTCATTACGGCCCTGCAGTCCTTCTCCAACAAGCCATACGATTCCATACGTTCCATCTCGCTGGGCCGCCTCTTCGTCGACCAGCAACACCTCGGCTCCAGCGAAGCGTCCGTGCTCGTCCTCCCCTTCACCAGTGCCGAGCCGAACGGCGAAGCAGACTACTTCTGCGATGGCCTCACCGACGAAATCATCACGGACCTCTCCAGCGTTCGCTCTCTGCGCATTATCTGCCGCACCTCCGCCATGCGCCTCAAAGGCACAACGGACACGTCCCAAAAGATCGCACGCGACCTCAACGTTCGCTACGTCCTCGAGGGCTCGGTCCGCCTCAACAACAAGACCCTCACCGGGAACAACAGCATCCGCGTCACTGCTCAGCTCGTCGATCCCGAAAGCCACTCCCTCCTCTGGGCACAAAAATATACCGGCGCTCTCGACGACGTCTTCGCCATCCAGGAGAACATCTCCCACCAGATCGTATCGTCGCTCAAGATTCAGCTCAGCCCGGCCGAGGACAAGCAGATGCTCGAGCGCCCTCTCCCCGACCCCGATGCCTACCGCTACTACCTCATGGCCAAGCACGAGATCCTCAACTACTCGCGCCCCGCCCTCGACCGCGCCCTCGAATACATCGAGAAAGGAGAGGCCCTCGTCGGAAAAAACGTCCTTCTGCTCTCCGCCAAAGGCCAAGTCTACTGGCAGTACGTCAACGCCGGAATCTCATCCGACCCCGAATACCTCGTCAAGGCCAAAGCCTGCGCCGACGAAGCCTTCCGCCTCGATCCCAAATCGCCCCACGCCTTCCGCCTCCTCGGCCTCATCAGCGTGCAGGAGGGCGAAGCCCAGAAGGCCATCAAGCTTCTCAAGCGAGCCATTGTCGCCGACCCCAACGACTCCGACACGCTCGCCTGGTACTCCGCGATCTGCGGCCTCAGCGGCAAGGCAGTAGCCGCCAAACCTATCGCCCGCCGCATCCTCGAGATCGACCCCCTCACGCCCGTCTATCGCTTCGTCCCCGGTCTTCTATCCCTCATGGCAGGCGAGTTCTCCGAAGCCCTTCCCTCTTTCGACGAAGCCATCCAACTCGACCCCGACAACGTCATGCTCCTCTGGTGCCGAGGCCAGGTCCTCGCTCTCATCGGTCGCAACAGTGAAGCCATCGCACAATTCCAGGCAATCCAAAAACTCCACCCCGATCAGTTCTTCTCAAACCTCGGCACCCTCATGCAAGCCGCCATCGCAGGAGACGCCGACGCCGCCACCCTCATCGCCACCAACGAACTCAAACAGATCGCAGGCTGCGACCCGCACTACTCCTGGGCCATGGCCCAGTGCTATTCCCTTCTCGACGACGGTGCCGCTGCTCTCCAATGGCTCGAAACCGCCATGGATCGCGGCTTCATCAACTTCCCCATGATCAGCAGCCTCGACCCACTCCTCGACAAAGCCCGCAAAGCCTCGGGCTTCCCCGAGCTCCTCAACCGCATAGAAACCCGCTGGGAAACCTTCGAAATCTAGTCGCAAACCGCTAGTCATCTCATCCTGGTTGATGTATATTTCCTCACTGAGTTTGAAATCGTATTCTGACTCAATCGGTGGGAATTTCCCACCACACGAATCCGCGCCAAACTTGATTAAGTGCGAGCACTTCCGAGGAGCCTGCTAGATCGGCCGATTAGGTAAGAATACAGTCGCAACCTGGATGAGTGAGTTGGTCCGTTATCGCCAACTGAGTTTCATTTCCGATTACGACGCAGACGCATTGGTAAAACGCTGGCCGACTGGTCGCTTCCGCTGAAATCGCCTAGCGATGCTCTGGTTCACAAATGCCATTTAGCTTATGTATAATTCCAGCGAGCAAAGGGAAGACTGCTCGGGCCCGTGAGAGTTCTACAGACACAGGAGATCCCTATGAAATCGAAAACCTGGACCCGTCCTGATTTCCAAGAAGTCAGCCTTGGTTGCGAGATCAACTGCTACGCACCCGCAGAACTATAACGAATGTTTCAATTCAAGATGCTGGGGACTGCCGCCGGAGGCGGTATTCCCCAGTGGAACTGCTCTTGCCAGGTCTGTGACCTTGCCCGAGAAGATCCTCCGCGTGTGGCGCCTCGCCTGCAACTTCAGGCCGCAGTATCGAGTAACGGAGACAAGTGGTTCCTGTTGAATGCCTCTCCCGATCTTCGATATCAAATCGAATCCAATCCGGAGCTTCAACCTTCACCCGCGCGCGGTCGCAGAAACACACCAATCAGCGGAATCGTGTTGACCAGCGCCGATCTCGATCAGGTCTCTGGCCTTCTCCTCCTGAGAGAGTTTCAGCCACTTACTATCTACGCGACTTCTCTGGTGCGTGACACGCTCGAAGCCAATAGCTTCTTCCGCATGTTGCATCGCGTCCCCAATCAACTCACCTGGGTCGAAATCACAGCGGGTGTGACATTTGGACTTGGCGACTCGGGAATCAACTGTACTCCCATCCCGCTTGCGGGCTCTCTTCCCTTCTACGCCCGTGAATTTGACACGCATGAGCCCGGGCAAGCCAGCATAGGATTGCTGCTTGAATTTGAAGGCCGTCGCGTGGCCTATACGCCTTCAGTTCCTGAGATCACGGACGATCTACTCGCTTTCTACAGTTTGTGCGACACGATCCTGGTTGACGGCACCTTCTGGAGCGATGCGGAACTGAACCAGACGCAGTCTGGAACACCCCTTGCCCGCGCCATCGGTCACATTCCGCTGAGCGGAGACGACGGCACCATCGCGCTCCTGGCCGAGTTACACTTTCCATGCAAGGTTTTCGTCCATATCAACAACACAAACCCCATCCTTGACCCTCGCAGCGCGGAGCATCGGGCAACGATCGAAGCGGGATGGCAGATAGGATATGACGGATGGCAACTGGCTCAGCGACCGTGATACCCATCGGAGGGGATCGTCTCTCCAGGCAGCAACTGCGGGACCGTCTGCAGGCTGTCGGAGACAGCCGCTACCACCACAAGCATCCCTTTCACCTTCGTATGCACAAAGGGGAGTTGACCCGCGGTCAGTTGCAGGCCTGGGCGCTCAATCGCTACTACTACCAGAGCCGTATCCCGATCAAGGATTCCTTGTTGCTCGCGAAGAGCGACGACCCCGCCTTCCGGCGCGCGTGGAGAAAACGCATCCTCGATCACGATGGCGATCAAGACGGCTACGGCGGTATCGAGAAGTGGATCCAGCTTGCTGAAGCATCGGGGCTCTCTCGCGAACAGGTCATCCCCTGTAATGGAGTTTTGCCCGGCGTGCGGTACGCCGTCGATGCTTATCTGGCGCTGGTTCGAGAGAGCCCCTTGCTCATTGCCGTAGCGTCTTCGTTGACAGAACTCTTCTCCCGCGACCTCATCTCGCTCCGCATGGATCAGATGCGTATTCACTACCCCTATCTGATGCCGGGGCTTGCCTATTTCATAGGCCGCCTTACGCAGGCGCCCGAAGACGCGACGTTTGCCCTGGACTACGTATCAACCCACGCAGTCACTCGTTCTCAGCAGGAGCAGGCCGTTCAAGCGCTGGAGGCAAAATGTGCCATGCTGTGGGCGCAACTGGATGCAATCGACTACGCGTACGTGAGGCCCGGGAACATACCCCCCGGCGCTTTCGTTCCCGATTGCGAATAATGTTTAGTGAGGGCTGACCATGGACCTGAATTCGATTCCACGACTCGCGCCGGGCTGCCGCCTCCACCCCACCCAAAGCGTGCTGCTGGTCCCGGAGGGTATGCTGAATCTCTCTGGCCCAACTCGTGAGATTCTAAGTCGCCTGGATGGCCGGCAGAGCGTAACCGCTATTGTCGCAGATTTGCTGCTGCAATATGCAGACGCGGATGTCAATGAAGTGCAAGGCGATGTTCTCAGCTTATTGGATCGTATGGAACAACGCGGCGTAGTCCGGGTTTGAACATGACACTAGCCAATCAGACTTCGATAACTCCTGCATCTCCGCTCTCGCTGATCGCCGAGGTGACCCACCGCTGCCCCTTGCACTGCCTCTACTGCTCCAATCCGCTCGAGATGCAACGCGGCGAAGCTGAACTCCCGACCGAAGATTGGACACGTGTCTTCTGGCAGGCCTCTCAGATGGGTGTTATGCAGCTACACCTCACCGGAGGCGAGCCTCTTGCTCGTAAAGATCTGCCTGAGTTAATAAGGGCCGGTCGAGAAGCAGGCCTCTATGTCAACATGATCACCTCCGGGGTTGGCCTTACGGAAGAGCGACTGGCTACATTGGTCGAGGCGGGTCTCGAGCATCTCCAGCTCAGCTTTCAGGATCTCGATGAGACCTCCGCCAATCGCATCGCCGGAGCCCGGGCACATGCGATCAAACTCGCGCTGGTTCCGGTGATCAAGAAGTTTCGCTTGGCCTTCACCATCAACCTGGTCGTTCATCGCATGAACCTCGACCGCCTCGAAGAGTTCATCGCTCTGGCCGAAGATCTCACCCCGGATCGACTCGAGATAGCCCATGTCCAGTACTACGGCTGGGCGTTGAAGAACCGCTCACTCCTCATGCCGACCGAAGAGCAAGTCGATCGCTCCCTGCCGATCGTTGAGGCCGCGAAGCAGCGGTTGAAGGGCAAGATCCACCTTGAAGCCGTTTTTCCCGACTACTTCGGCAGCTTCCCCAAGGCCTGCGTCGGCGGCTGGGGACGACAGATGATGCTCATCGACCCGGCTGGACAAGCACTTCCTTGCCACTCCGCCGCGATCATTCCCGACCTATCCTTCGACAACGTGCGCGAACGTGACCTCGCCTGGATATGGAAGTCTTCTCCAGCGTTCCAACGTTTTCGCGGAGACAACTGGATGTCCGACACCTGCCTCGCCTGCCCCAGAAAGGAACGTGACTTCGGCGGCTGCCGCTGCCAGGCCTTCATGATCACAGGCGACGCCGAAGCCATCGATCCGGTCTGTAGCTATAGCCCCCATCATGAATATCTACTGGAACTCCGAAAATCTGTTCCTGAGGTGCTCCCTATCTGGCGGGGTTAGCGCACACGTCGAATCTGAATTGAGTACCGATAAACGCTTGCAGGAAGCAATGACCGTTACGGACATCGCCGGATTCACGTTCCTCAATTGATGGGAAATCGCCGAGTCGCTCATTGAAGCGGCTCGTACGACGAATAAAGGCTATGGGCAGCCATAAACCGTCTAAAAGATCCGCAAGTAAAGAGAAGCCAAGATCACCCTCGACTAGGCGCCTTCCCCAGCAACTCCCGAGCAATCACCATCCTTTGAATCTCACTCGTCCCCTCACCAATCGGGCACAGCCTCACATCCCGGTAAAACTTCTCCGCCGGATAATCCTTAATAAACCCATATCCCCCATGAATCTGCACGCCCTCATCGCAAATCCTGCAAGCCGCCTCGCTCGCATACAGCTTCGCCATGGCCGATTCCATCGTCACCTTCTGCCCCGCGTCCTTCATCTTCGCCGCGCGCATCGTCAGCAACCACGCCGCATCCAGCTCCGTTGCCATATCCGCAAACTTGAACTGAATCCCCTGAAACTCGCTGATCGTCTTCCCAAACTGCCGCCGCTCCAGCGCATACTTCCTCGCCGAATCCAGTGCCCCCCGAGCCATCCCAAGGCTCAACGCCGCAATCGAAATCCTCCCTCCATCCAGCACCCCCATCGCATCCTTGAAGCCATCCCCTTCCTTGCCCACAAGATTCTCCGCCGGAACCTCACACTCCTCAAAGATCAGCTCCGCGGTATCGCTCGCCCGCAGCCCCAGCTTGTTCTCCTTCTTCCCCGGCCGAAACCCCTTCGTCCCCTTCTCCACCACAAACCCCGAGATCCCCCCACGCGTCCCCTTCTCCCCATCCCTCACC
>Ga0210396_10000407_pt1 | contig 58634 bp, 73 predicted proteins | sample IncBWH17OmetaG_FD_155466 | JGI IMG/M metagenome (GOLD analysis project Ga0210396, IMG submission 155466) | Forest soil microbial communities from Barre Woods Harvard Forest LTER site, Petersham, Massachusetts, United States - Inc-BW-H-17-O ... | reverse complement strand
CTACGCCGCCTACGCCGCCTACGCCGCCAACACCGCCGAAAGAAAATGGCAAGCGGATAGGCTTAAATTTTATTTAGAATTGTAACGACGAAGGGGGTAAAATAATGGCAAGAGTGCGTAAGTTGGATCCGGATCGGGACGGTGAGGCGGTTATCTCTGTTGTGTCGGATAATTGTCATCAGAGTGGGGAGTTGTTCGTGGTTGGTGAGGGGAAAGAGGCGTATATGACGGTTCATTACCAGGGCGGGATCGTTGCGTTCTCCGGGCCAAAGACGCTTCGAGCGATCGCTGAGGCGATTAAGAAGGCACTGAAGGGGTAATAATGCCCCGTCCTCCAGCTGAGAAGCGCTGTGTTCATTTACGGAGGGCGTCCGAGCCGTGTCCCGAGTGCGAGCGTGATATCGCAGATGGGTATGTGTCTGAGAGAAAAGTGTACGTTCGACAGTTGATTTATCGTTATCGATTGATTTATACTGGGAAATGCTACTCCTGCCGGGGACCGAAGGATAATCGGTACGAGCAGCAGTGTGATGAGTGTAGGGAGAAGCAGCAGAGGAGGGTGAGTACGAGGAAGGGATTTGGGAAGTGGAAGAAGGGCGGTCGAGGGAGAATACCGAAGAGGTATAAGGAGGAGAAGAGTGAGACTGTCTGAAGCAATACGAATGGGTAGTTTGCTGATCGAGGAGCCGCGAGCTACGGATATTAACGCTTGTGCTGTGACGATGGCGTGTAATGCTATTGGAGTGCAAGTTGAGTCGGAACCGCTGGCGAAGGATTACTATAATCATCTTCTAGAGAACTGGCCGTGGTTGCAGGGTAAGACTGTGACGTGCCCGTTCAAACGGTATGAGCTCACAGGCACGACAATTGTCTGGTTGCCGTTTGATCAATATGTGATGTCGGGTAAAATGACGATTGACCAGCTCGCGGATTGGATCCGATCGATTGAGCCTGAGGAGCATGAACCAACGAATAATAATCCTCTTGACGAAAATGACGTTTTGTCATATTCTAATCCCGTCGCAGTACACCACAAGTAATCAACCAGGAGAAAAAATGATCGAGGATACAATGACAGAGAATGATTTTTTTAGCGTGCAGGAGTTGGAAGTTCCACCGTCGGCGCCCGATGCTCATCGCGCGACGATCGTTAGCGTTGAGGGTATTACGAGTAAAGAGAAGCTGACGCCGGGGGTGAAGATTAGCTTTGTCTCACGCGACGTGCCGACGCTCGAAACGAACAAAGTGATCTGGCTCCCGAAGCAGTACGTTGAGCAGTTGGGGAGCAAGTCGTTCGATCCACGGACGTTGGATGAAAAGGCTCAGGTGTCTTTCCGTATGTCCGTTGCGAACAGTGATAAGACGGCAGAGCTACAGACGCTCGTTTTCAATCCTAACAGCGTTGCGCGTTCAGCTGGCCGGGATCCGCAGGAGCTCGAACTCACACAGCCAGTGGACTTCGATAGCTACGTTGCGAACATCTCCGCGATGCTTGTTGGCGTTGAGTGTATTATTACTCGTCGCGAGCGTGGGGGAGACGATCCGGCGTTCAAGCATCAGCTTGAGACGAAGCGTATCTATCCAGCAGATGCGTATGAAACCAATCCAAAGGCATTTGCCAAGTACCAACGGGCATGGGAACAGTAGAAAATGGGTGACTGGGACGATAAGTACGGGGTAGAGTACAAAGCATTTCACTCGCACGGCGTAGATGTACTGACCCGACTGATGCGTCTTGGGATGATTACGGCGGGCGTGGAATACAATTCAAGTTCGCCGATTTCTATGAGTTCTATAATCATCTTGGCCCTCGCCCTAAAGGATACACGCTAGATCGTATCAATAACGATGGTCACTATGAGATTGGTAATGTACGTTGGGCTACATGGTCTGTCAATCTGTATAACAAGCGGCCTCCCGTTAGAAAGAAAGGATATAAGCTAACGGCTGAACACGCGAGAAGGATTGGTGAGGGCCATCGTGGGCTGAAGTACAACCGTAAAAAGTTTGCGGAGTGAGAGTAAAATCCCCGTGGGTGGGGCGTGCGCTCTCATTCCGTGATCACTTTGCGGAGGAGCGTTAACTCGTGAGGGTTAACAAGGCTTGTAACCGTGCCTCCTTTCCTCCTCCGCAATTCATTGTAACTTCACTCCGTCACCGACGCGTCTCGCAACGGCACGGGTGAATGCTGATCGGGCCGAGGGATCGAGACCGAACTCCCGGTTCCTCGCCTTCAGCGAACGGCGCCGAGGCCCAACTCGGACCTGTCCGGGGGCGTGCGGGCGTACCTGCTCACACGATCCCCCGGATACTTCTCTGGCCACAAAGGATGAATATGAAGAAGATTATTCTTTTGTTGCTAGTGAGTGTAAGTGTAGCGTACGCGCAGACGGACGGGCCTGCGGCGTTACCGAGTCAAACATACTACACACCTACTCCGTTCTCAGCTACTCCCTCAGCGAATATCCAAGTAGTCGTTAAACCAACGGATAATCTTAACGCCGTGTTCGCAGCAGCGAAGCCCGGGACGATTTTCCTTCTTCCTCAGACTGATTTCGATACGGCTGTAACGATCGTTGGCCCGAAGTGTACAGCGACCGCGTGGTGCTACATCCGCGTTAACGCACCGGATAACTACCTCCCGAGTTGGTCGACGCGATTGAAAGGACCAGAGTACTATAGCAAGCCCGGAGCGCTGCCTCGTATTGTTATTACGACATCAAGCGCAACGGTGATGCCGGGGCAGTTCGTTAGATGGTTCGGTGTTGAGGTCACGAGGCCTAGCGGTACGGGCGTTGTGTATAACCTGATGAACTTCAGCGGATCGCATGATGTGGTGATTGATCGTATGTGGTTCGCAGGGACAGCGATTGATGAGACGAACCGTGGGATTATTCTGAATAATACGTATAATGTTACGATACAGAACTCCTGGTTCAGCGAGTTTCATTGCAGGGCGTTAGTAGGGGCGTGTGGCGACAGCCAAGCTATTAGCGGTGGCGGATCGACCGTTGCTGACGGTAATTTCAAGATCGTTAATAATTACCTTGAGGCGGCGGGTGAGAATATTATATTCGGGGGCTCGCCTGCGTTATTCACTCCGTCGAATATAGTGATCGCGTACAATGATTTCAATAAGCCATGGGCGTGGAATCCACATGACCCGACGTACGCGCCGACAGTTGGTAAGGACGGTCTACCGCACCCGTGGATCGTCAAGAATTTACTTGAGCTGAAGAATGCGTCGAGAGTACTGATCACGGGTAATCGAATGACGAATACTTGGGGTGGGTTCACGCAGGTCGGGGCGGGGGTGTTGCTCACTGCGAAGAACGCCGGGACGAACGGCTGTCCCGTGTGCCAAGTCACCGACGTAACGATCAGATATAATTACATATCGTACGTCGGCCAAGCGTTCCAAATTGGGTACTCACAGAGTGATCCTGGGTACTGGCCTGCGGACGAGGGGAGGATATCGGTACATGATAATCTCGTGGATCATATCCAGTATCCTACATGCTATGCTTGTGGCTCGTATCCGATCGGTATTGGTGCGGGGTACTCATCGACGAACGTTCCTCCAGCGACGTTACACGATGTCGTTATTGATCATAATACGTTCCTCAACGACGGCTGGATGACGTACGCGTCGTCGCCGGTCGGCACGAATGCGCAGGGGGTGTTGAATGTTGCCGCGCCACCCACCGGCACGCCGAATATCAGCTTTACGAACAATGTAGCGGACCCGGGGCAGATGGGGGCTTACTCTAGCGGAGGCGGGGTCAATAATTGCTTCAGTGTTACCGCTGGGTCGTTGGCACAAGAGTTCGCCGCGTGCTGGACCGGCACGTCGTCGCTCACTGGGAATAACTGGTTGCCATCGTCATTACCTTGGCATGGGCGGTCGCCATGGCCTGCAGGTAACGGAGTGAATGCGTCCGCCGGGGCGAATATGGTGTTAGTTAATACGGCTTTGGCGGGGAGGAAATGAGCGAGAGTGAAGGGTATCAGAATCACCATCCAAGTGGGTGTAGAGGTTGTCCGTTAGATAAGACTGGTAAGGGATTTGTATTGGGATGTGGCGACCCAGCGAAAGCTAAGTTCCTCGTTGTACTTGAGGCGCCCGGGAGTCAGGAAATTAGCTTCACCCTGACCCCGAACGCCCACCGGTCGTTTCTATCAACGAAGGAGGAGTGTGAGGAAGAAATTAGTATTCGACAAAGAGACTATCCCGAGCTTTCTAACGGAAGCATCCGAACTGGTGTACCGGCAGTCGGTCCCACGGGGCTTGCTCTACAACACTGGATCTGGGGTAAAGTCGGGATCAGGAGAGAAGACGTCTTCATCGACAACACGATCCGGTGTCTGCCTCCCAAAGGGAAAAGTGGCACGCCGTATCCTACGGGCGACTCGAAAAAAGCTGCTGAGCAGCATTGCCGACAATATGATCGTATCGGCGCGTTTCGACCTGATACCGTTGTTCTTGGATTACATCCGAGTGGAATTTTGCGAGAAATTACTCCGCTCCCGTTGGCAATCAAAGACTTTGAAAAAGTTAGGGATTTCACCGCACAAGGCAGACGAGTGCTTGCACTCCTTGGAGGAAAAGCTGCTGCAGCTTTCATGCGATATGCAAGCAATGTTACGAAATGGCGCGGGCATTACGCCGCCCTCCCAGAGAACTGGTCCGAAACATACAAGGAAGCTTTCGCGTACACGGGTAAGCAAAAGAAAACGAAGAAAGTAGTTGCTAAGCCTGAGGAGTTGAGTGATAATTGTAAGAGTTGTGTGAGATATAAGGGTCGTAATCCTCCTAAGAACCCCTGTAGAGCTTGTTGGTTGAAGTACGAGTCCGCGAATGATATTCAATCGTCAGTTTGCAATGCCTAATAGTGAGACGTTTAAGATAGATCCAATTACGGATTTACTTGAACGTTGGTTAATGGGTAAGGTATTGCCACAAGGCAGCTCATTAGTTATCGTCGATCCATTTGCCAGGAATTCAAATTGGGCAACTATAACTAATGATTTGAATCCGAATACTACTGCTCAGTTTCATTTACCCGCAGAAGAGTTTGTACAGAATCATGTGGCTGACGGCGCTGCGGATGTTGTTCTATTTGATCCACCCTATTCTCCTCGACAGATCAGTGAATGCTATCAGCATATTGGTAAGAAATGTAGTACCCAGGATACGCAGAATGCGCGTCTATACAAGCGAGTAAAAGACGGTTTAGATAGAATGCTCCGACCAGAGGGAATAGCTATCTGCTGTGGCTGGAACTCGATGGGATTCGGATTGAAGCGTGGGTATGAGATGCTGGAGATTCTTCTTGTGTCTCATGGCGCGGTGCACAATGATACGATTGTGACTGTGGAGAAAAAGAAATGAAAGTTGCGTATATTGCTGGGCCATTTCGCGATGCCACTTTTTGGGGTATTGTACAAAAGGTACGAGCGGCTGAAGCTGTTGCACTCAAATATTGGAAGCTCGGCTACGCAGTTGTTTGTCCTCATACGAACACAGCAAACTTCGATGGCGCGATCCCAAAAGAGATGGATCAAGTTTGGTTAGAGGGTGATAAGGAAATCATGCGTCGGTGTGATGTTGTCATTGCTTTACCGACATGGAAACAATCTTCAGGGGCGACAGATGAGATTAATCTTGCTATTGAACTCGGTATTCCAGTGATTTATGAAGACTAATGTACAAATTCCTGCCTGAGTTACCGTTCGTTAACCGTGATCCTGAGGTCATTGATCTACTTGAGGGCGATGTTATTGGAAACGACCTTGAGTGGAATCAGTCTGGTCAGCCGACGATATTGGGATTATCGGACGGTGAGCGGACGGTCAGTGTTCCGTTCGAAGACGGTGTTGATCAGTTCAGGGAGTTATTATCTCGACCTGAGATACGATGGGTCGGGCATAATATTGTCGCGGCGGATTTGTTAGTCCTAGAGAAACTAGGGTTGAAAATGCCGCTTGAACAATGCGAAGATACTATTATATATATGTGGTTAGTTAATCCTAATCTAGCAAAATCCACACAAAAGGCGGCGTTAGAAGAAGATGGCGGAGAACGAAGAGGACGTGGTTTCTTCAATTTGTCAACCTTGCTTAGTATCTATTCAGATCTGTCCCATTACAAAGACTGTCGCGGAGAAAATTGTACAGGAGCTTGCCCAAAGCACGCACCTTTCGAATACAACGGAATTGACAGTCTCGGCCCAGTTCTTACCTTACCAAAGTTACAAAGACAGGCCCGACTCAGGAAAGTAGATCGTCTTTACCCGATGCATCGTGAGCTAGCGTATGTGCTAGCGCAGATGCAGGATTATGGGGTCAAGATTGACGAAGGGTATGTTGATGATCTGAACGCCCAGTTCCGGCATGATAAGGAAGAGATTGAGAAGGTGTTGCCGTTTAATCCTAAGTCCCCGAAAGCAGTGATGAGCTACTTCGCGGATAAAGGGGTGAAGCTCAGCGATGCGCAGGAGGAGACGGTTCGGGAGGTTGTGGAGGAATTAGAGGACGCGGCGCCGGAGGAGTTAGTTTTACTATTAGACTATAAGGAGCTAGGGAATGGCACTGACAGATGGTTCGAACGTGAGTATCGTGATAAAAATGGCTGGTTACGAGGGTACATGGACGCTTACGGATTCGTCCATCCACGACTTAACTTCTTCACTAGTAGCGGACGCTTGGCCTGTAGCTCTCCTAACTTTCAAAACGTTGCTAAGCGACGCGTTAGCCGTAAGGTCTGTGTATGCGGCGCCGCAAAGCAGGCCCATCCAACGCAAACGTGCGCGAAGTTCAAAGGGGAGAGTGTAGGGAAGAAGATAAGAAGGGCGATCGTAGCGCCAGAGGGGTGGTATATAACGAGAGCTGACTTATCTAACGCTGAGAATCGTTATGTGCTTCATCGTGGCGGGTATACGATCGATCGTGAGACCGACCTGCATACCTGGGTCAAGGATATGGTCGGTATACAGGATGACTGGGAGATTGCTATTCGTGAGGGATCGGCGAGGAATGCGGCGAAGAGTATCCAGCATGCTAATAATATTCTTGAGGGGTTGCAGTTGAAGGATCCGGGGGCGTTGCGGTCGGTGAAGCTGAGGGCGGAGATCGCTGCAGGAGCGAGGACGGTGTGTGACGGATGGACGTTCGCGGGGAAGACAGTGACTTTTACTGGAGCTAACTTAGCTCGCCGGTGCTTCGGTGACGCGTCATGGGAGCACAGGAAGATGGCGCTGGAGATCAGTGAGAGGTATTTTGAGCGCTTTCCTGGGGTACGGGCGTTCCAGCGTGAAGTGAGTAGACAGGTAGAGACGGAGAATTGTGTACGGACGCCGTTCGGGTATGTGATACCTATGTATGGTATGCCTGAGGATAAGATGAAGATCGCGCAAGGGATCCAGCAGCAGAATCCTGTGAGCCATGTAACGAAGCTGGCGTTACTGAATTGTTGGAAGAGGTGGGAGCGAGAGAAGCTACAGAGACCGATACTGCAGGTGCATGATGAGGTGCTCTGTTACACGCACGAATCCGTGGATCCCAAACTAGCAAAACAGTGGTTACAGGAGGATATGGAAGTGAGGTTGTCTGAGGTGGGCGATCTCGTGATACCGGCTGAGCCGTCTGTTGGTCCGAACTGGCGAGATCAGAAATAATTTGACATTTGTCACAGGTTTAGGTTACTCTCGTGCTATGACTAAACTCCCGCGTATTCTGTTCTTGGATATCGAAACGTTCCCAAATCAGGCGTTCGTCTGGGGTATGTATGATCAAAATGTGATTCGGTTCAAGGAGCAGACGTGTCTAGCGACGTACGCGGCGAAATGGCTAGACGAGAAAGAAGTGTTTGCTAAGGGGTTATGTGATTACAAGGGATATAAACCGGGGTCTTACGACGATACAAAGCTAGTGGCTGATCTGTGGAATCTTGTTGACGAAGCGGATATCATTGTCGCACATAACGGCGATCAGTTCGATGTGAAGGTGATACAGGCTAGGTTTATCTTCCATAGGCTCTCCCCGCCACGACCGTTCAAGACTGTTGATACCAAGAAAGCGGTGAAGCGGGTCGCGAGATTCAATAGTAATAAGCTCGATGATCTCTCTTTCCTGCTGGAAAACGAGAAGAAGATTAAGACCGATTTTGACCTTTGGGAAAATTGTATCAACGGGGTGCGCAAGGCGTGGGATCAAATGATCGCGTACAACAAGAAAGATATATTGCTTCTTGAGAAGCTTTATCTTAGACTAAGACCGTGGATCAGTAATCATCCTAATTTCAGTGTGTTAGCGGGGAAGTTGGAGCGCGTGTGTCCTAAGTGTGGGGCGAAGAGGTTGATTTATCGCGGGTTCGCGGTGACGCAGGGGAGAAGGTATCGAAGGTTACAGTGCCAGGATTGTGGCGGCTGGGCGAGGGAAGTGAAATCTGAGGACGGAGCGAAGGTGACTAACGGATGACGCGAGAACAGTTGATCGATAAGCATCGGGAGTTGACGTTGCGAATGGCGAGGATCACAGAGACGAAGAATAACGATTATGGGTCGAGTGATGATCCGTTTGCTAATTTTCGTGAGTTCGGTGAGTTAGGGTTTCTGGTCAGGATGAGTGATAAATGGAAGAGGATTAAAACGGCGTTATATGAGAAGAGGGATCTGCAGGTAGCGGATGAGACGATCGAGGATACGTTGTTGGATCTGGCGAATTATTGTTTATTGTTGCTGTGTTGGCGGGAGGAGCAGCAGAGGCCGCGAGTAGAAAAGGGTGAGTTGAACAGCTACGTCGCTGGATTCGGCGATTGATCTCAATTTGACACTTTGTCATAATATTGGTAATATGAGGGAGTATGAAACACTGGATTGAGTTCATTGGTATCGTTTTTGTGCTTCATGGCTTCCAAGCATTTGTTATCAATCCTTGGATCAAATGGGAGACGCCGGACGGTAAAGCATTCTGGCTTTACGATTTCGCGCCGTTCTTCTGCGGAATGGCAGCAGGTATACTCCTGTTTAAATGAACGACGAGAAAAAATCAGCGTACGAGACGTCGAGCGATCATCTCGCGGAGAGGTTGTTCAAGGATGATCCCGACGGGGCGTTGTCGGGGTCTCAGCTTGTCTCCGCTGAGGCTCATTCAGCTGATGATTGGCAAGCGTCGCCGAATAGGAAGAAGAGTAAGATGGCGCGGGCGATGGCTGAGGAGCAGCCCGAGAGGTTCCTTGAGTTAGTAGCGTATCTCCCGCATGTGATACAGGATATTTTTTATCAATATTTTCTTCTCGGGCGGACGCAGGAGCAGATCGGGCGGACGTTAGGGATGAGACAGAAACAGGTATGGCAGGCGTTGGAGTTAGGTGTGGATGGGATCGCGAGTGTGAGTGCTACGGGAGCGTTGCCGGAGAGTGTGTTGTCGTTCAAGACGTCGAGTGAGCAACGGGGGGAGTTGAGGGTAACTGAGCCCAGCGTGCTAGGTGAGTTTGTTGTTAGTATTGGTGCTGAGGATGTGGAGGTGTTGTTTAGTCCTATGACGCCTGATGGTCCGGCCCGATAATGCTACTAACCCAAGGTAAAACGAAAGGTTTCGAGAAGCTACCCTGGGCGCAGTTGGAGTTAGCGTCGGACGCGCGGTTGGAGGAGATTTGCTTACACCTCGTCCGCTGGGTGCGCAAACGCGACGAAGCGTTTCGTATTCTGTTCCCGGTAGAGACGAGGGATCTCGGCGGAGTCGTACTGTTCTATCCCAACATCCTTATTCAATGCCGTGATCTCCGCGTGCTCAAGGATATCCGCACGGTAATGGGGGTGCAGGGCGTGACAATGGCGAATGAGTCGACACCACTGGAAATCCCGTCCTCATTCGGAGAACAGATGATCGCAAAAAGTGAACAGGTGAGTGGGGGTTGGTCGGAGGGGGTGAAGAAAGGGAGTTTTGTGAGGATATTGCTGGGGGAGAGGAGGATGCTCTGTGGAAACGTTATTAGTATTGATGCTGATATTGCCGACGTTCGCTGCAGCCTTACTACTCGCAATCTTCGAATTAGGATCCCGGTTAGGGCGCTACTTAAGTTGGATATTCCGAAGGATAGGAGAAAATACTACTACAATGGATGAAAAAGAGACGCAGGCGTTTTTGACAGCCGAAGATAAACTCACGATCCGCACACTAGAGGTCGAGGCGTATCGTATCCAAGCGACGCAGCAGCAGGTGAATGAGCAGATGAAGGCTGCAGTGGAATCACTTAACGCTGGTATTCGGGCTGTCGCGGAGAAACTAGGGTACGATCAAAAGGAGTATCGACTTGATCTTAAGACGATGGAGTTTGTGCGCGTGGGTAGCGGGGACGTTACTGCTTAGTGGCTGTGCGGCGAAGAAGCCCATTACGGTCGTCGTCATCCCGCACGAGTGTATCACTAGTGATATCGTGTGTCGGGTCAGTGGCTCGATGATGACGTGTGATTTCAACCGGTATAAGTCTTGTGAGCAGGTGAGCGTCAGTAAGTGAAGATAGGTCTCTTTACCAATATTAACGGCATCGGTCTTCAGAAAGACGCTGAGTTACTTCAGCGTTTTCTTGTTTCTGAGGGGCATGTCGCGGAATTAGTGCAGTATGATGAGCCGTGTGAGGAGGAGTTCGAGTTAGGTGTATCGATCGAGACGTTCAATGTGGATCATGTCCCGCACGCGAAGCGTTGGTTTTATATCGCAAATCCAGAATGGCTCAAACCTGAAAATGTCAGACCGATCCAGAGGCATTGTGAGAAAGTGTTGGCTAAGACTAGGGACGCGGAGAGACGGCTGCGTGTCTTGTTTTCCAACGTTGAATACACCGGATTCTTCGCTGAGGATCATTACGATGCGAGCGTGAAGAGGGAAGATCGAGTACTCCATTTAGGGGGCAATAGCGGGATGAGGGGAACGAACGAGCTGCTGGCCTGCTACCGTGAGTACAGATATTATGACAAATCGTCACTGCCGCCGCTGACTTGTATAACGAATAGCAAGATGGTGGATACGACGCCCGTGGAGGGGGTAGAGTTTCGCTCGCGAGTGTCGGATGAGGAGTTGATTCATCTTCAGAATTCTCACCGTTTTCACGCTACGCCGAGTAATTACGAAGGGTTCGGGCAGTCGCTGCACGAGAGCCAAGGAGTAGGAGCTGTACTCCTTACCACCGGCGCCGGTCCAATGTCCGAGTTATCCGCCCCGTTCGAAGCGAACGCTCGTTCCGGTAAGTCTTACAATCTAGGGGAGTTGTACGAGGTCGATATCTGCGACCTCAGACGCAAGCTCCCGGAGATGGTGAAGCAGCCGAATTATGAGGTTGCGCGGATGGGGATGGAGGCGCGGGCGAGGTTCGTGAGGGGTAATAGGGACGCTGGGGAGGCCTTTCGCAGGCTCCTGGAGCCACGATCGGTCGTCGCGGCGGGTCAGGGGGCGGGGAAGCCCCGTATAGCCCTCCTAGGCAACTTTCGGCCCGAGCACTCGACGGAGAACGATCTCCTATGGACGCTCCGGGATATGGGCTACACGACGATACCGTTCCAGGAGGATGAGGATAGGACGGAGGAGATACTGGAGGGGTGTTGGGGAGTGGCGTTGCTGATCTATGTACATACGCATGGCTGGACAACACCCGGTAAATTAACACTTGATGAACTCTGGAAGGAACTCGATACCAATGGAACAAGAACCGCTAGTTTCCACCTTGACCGATACTGGGGACTTAATCAGTCTGACGGAAGGGAAGACCGTATTGGTGCCCATCCTTTCTGGAGGACACGCCGGATTTTTACTGCTGATGGGGGGAACGATGACAAATTTACCGAACGGCTTGGTTCGGACAAACATACGTGGCTCCCTCCTGCTGTCGTCCGAAGGGATTGTTACGTCGGAGAATGGAGAAAAGAGTTAGCGATTGATGTGGGCTTCGTGGGCGCTGAAGGATACCATGAAGAATACAAATTCCGAGGACAACTACTCAACTTTTTGAGACAAGTGTATGGCGAACGATTCAGATTGTTCCAAGGTTACCGAGGACAATCGCTCAACGACGTGTATGCTTCGTGCCGGGTTGTGGTGGGAGATTCATGCTTCGGGGGCGCCGATTTTTACTGGTCCGATCGTGTCCCAGAGACACTCGGACGAGGCGGATTCCTTGTGCATCCATATTGTAAAGGGCTCTCGATCCCCGGAATGGTCACATTTACCCCGGGGGATCTTTACGAGTTGCAAGATCGAATAGATTATTTCTTAGCGAACGAAGACGCTCGACAAGCAAGTGTGAGGTTGACAAGTAAATGGGTAAAGGATCACGAGACGTACCACGAGAGAATGAAGAGCCTTTTGACGAAAATGGGGATCAGTTAACAATGGCCTGGTATCACACGAACCAATACGCTCTGGAGTCGTCATGCGAAGTCTGCGGGGGAGTGATCAGGCATGAGACATGGTGTATTGAGACGAATAAGAGGGTGTTGGAGGCGTTCAAGGCGGTGTTGTATGGTGTGGAAGAGGAGGATGCGGTGAGGTTAGCGGGCCTGGGCGTGAAATGGGATTGTAAGGGGAAATGTAAGTGAGACTCGATGTGTTATGGTACGCGCCTGAGCGGATGTCATACGCGTGTTGCGCAATGCTCAACGAACTCTTCGATGCGCATGATACGACTCATCATGTTGGGTTCGGGATCGACTCGGACGCTGAGTTACCGAAGCTGAACGGGGCGGTCGTTGTGTTCCACGGGGGGAACGAGGCGGCGATACGCCGTGGGCCAGCGTTAGCGGCGATCATGTCTGCTGAGCTGATGCATTATCGTTGGGTGATTTTCGTGAGTGTAGGGGATGAATCGGCGGAGTTCCCCCTGCATCTCATTGTTCATCCTAATTGTAAGATATGGGCGCAGACGCCTAAGCCTGGGATGACTCATGCTGATCGTTATTTCATTGAGGGTTACCCGGCGGACGAGCGTGAGATACTGGATTCGTTGGTCCCTCAGGAGAGAGATTTACACTGGCTATTCGCCGGTCAAGTTACTCACGAGCGGAGAGAACAATGCGTCGCCGCGTTAGAGACTTCACGCTCGCTCTGGGGGACGCCGACGAACAAGATGCCCCCGGAGGCGCCGATAACGAGTATATTGATTAAGACTCAGTCATTTGGGGCTGGGTTATCGCATGAGTCGTACTACGACTTCATGCGCCGAGCGCTGATCGTGCCGTGTCCTGCTGGGCCTGCGACGCCCGATTCATTCCGTATGGCAGAGGCGCTGGAAGCTGGGGCGGTGCCGGTGTTGGACGCTTACGCTCTCGATCGCGTCGAGGGGTATTGGGACGTTGTGTTCGGTGATCATCCGTTCTTTGTTATCCAGGACTGGGAGAAAGAGTGGGGGCCGGTGAGTAAGGAGATTCTGGGGGATTGGGAGCGGCATGCGAGAGCAGCGCAGTATTTTTGGCAGAAGTATAAGTTAAATTTCCGGCAGAGTTTAGTGAAAGATATGATAAGCTTGGGAGCGATATGAACGATAAGAAACGTAATCGTCAGTCGCTACGCCGACGGTACATCACCGCCCAACGCGCATTATTCATCCGCGCCGGGTATACACCGGCGAAGGCGTTATTTCTGGCGAAGCGCGAAGCTGATAAGATTTGTAAGGTGACGACGAAGTGATTGACGATAAGATAACGGTATTGATCCCGACTAGCCTTACCCCCTCCTGCCCAAGCACGTTCCTCATTGACCAAGCGGTGAGGACAGTGCGTTACCATCTCCCCGAGGCGAAGATCAGTATCTGCTGCGACGGCCTCCGCGACGATGTCGATCGCGGGACGATGACGAAGTATTCTGGATATTGTGCCGAGCTGATGGGTAAGTATGATAACGCTAAGGTCACTGTGTTCATGGCGCCGGTGAATCAGGTCGGGATGCTGGAGTATTGGTTGAAGACAGTTGACACTCCATTAGTCCTCTACCTCGAACACGACTTCGAAGTTCTCCCTGATCCTATCGAATGGAATAGTATTGCTGAGAAGATACTTGATCATACGTATAATTACATTAAGCTCTCTGGCATGCACAGGATCCCTCCCGAACACGAGCATCTTATGACAGCGCGGAAACGTTACGGCCCAGGCGATCATCGTGACTTCTGTGTCATTGAGACAATACAATACTCAACATGGCCGCATGTTGCGTCGTTAGAGTGGTACGCACGTATGTACGAGCATCATCTCGTCGGGCTAAAGGGCCAGATGATTGAGCCGACATTATACCAGAGATTCGCGCATGGTTGGACTGATGGGAAGTTAGCTATTTACAATCCTACTGCTGGCGCGATGGCCCGTGTACAACACTGGGACGGAGCGAGATGGAAACCAAATGTCTAATATTCTTGTCACCGGCGGAGCGGGATTCCTTGGATCATGGGTCGCTGAGGAGTTATTGGCGAAGGGCCATCGTGTAGTTATCATCGACGATATGTCCGGCGGGTCTTTCGCTAATCTGCCAAATAACGCCGTTTTCTTTGAAGATACGATTCTAGATACCGATGCCATTAACAAGATATTTGGAGCATGTGCGTTTGATCACGTCTTCCATTTAGCGGCGTACGCAGCCGAGGGGCTAAGCCATTTCATCCGTCGATATAACTATGAAAATAATCTGATCGGTAGTATCAACCTCATCAACGCCGCCGTGAACCATAACGTTAAATCGTTCATCTTCACCTCCTCAATGGCAGTATACGGGTCACAGCAGGTACCGTATACTGAGGATATGCGTCCCGAGCCGGAGGATCCTTACGGAATCGCTAAGGCTGCGGTCGAGCGTGAGCTGGCGATCGCGAAGGATATGTTCGGTCTCGACTACTGTATCTTCCGTCCGCATAATGTGTACGGTGAGCGACAGAATATCGGGGATCGGTACCGGAATGTTATCGGTATATTCATGAACCAGATCATGCGTGGCGAGCCGATGACGGTGTTCGGTGATGGGGAGCAGGTCCGGGCGTTCAGTTATATCAGTGATATTGCGCCGGTGATTGCGAGGGCGATCGAGACGCCTGAGTGTTATGGTAAGATATTTAATATCGGCGGGGAGCAGCCGATTACGATCAATGAGTTAGCGATTAAGGTAAACGCTGCGATGAAGTATTCATCACCTAATATTGTTCATCTTCCCCCTCGGGTTGAGGTGCGAACAGCGTTCAGTGATCATTCCGCGAGGCGGCGTGTATTTGGGGATTACGCCCCTGTACCACTCGATGAAGGCCTCTCTCGCATGGGACGATGGGCATGGACCGCCGGAGCACGCGAAACGAAACAATTCACCGAGATTGAGATACGCAAGAATATACCGGAGAAGTGGCTATGAACGTTGACGATGCTTTTTCAAAATTAGAGGAAATGCTTCGTGAAGATGGATACACGGATGCAAATGCGGTTATTCAGATGCTTTATGAAGTAAAAGAGGCAGTATGTGTTCTTGTGCACGGAGCCGCCGATGAATAGAGTAAGACTAGTCGTCCTCGGCCATTACGAAGACATTAACTCCGGGTTCCGTGCATCGGTCGAGCAGTGGGAGCCTGAGATAACGAAGTTCCTGATCCGTGACGGCGAGGACATTCCTTGGTCGATCGATGGCTGGGCGGTGATCGATGGATCATTACCGTTCAGCTATTCGCGTAATGTTAATCTCGGGTGGACGGTGACGGGGACGTCGGATGTGATTCTTGCGGGCGATGACCTACGATTCGACGGGCCGTTCGTGAAGCTATTACAGGAGGCAGCTTACAGTGATCCCACAGTGGGTGTTGCAACCGTCCAGTTACACGGCAATTCCCCCTTCGTCGCTGGATATTGGAAACGTAACGTACTTGATACCATTGGAAAAATGGACGAGCAGTTTACGGGTTACGGATATGACGACAATGATTACTGTCATCGAATGGAGATCGCTGGATACCACACTCTCCCGATAGATATTCCATGCCGACACTCCGGTGCCGCGACGTTCTTCCGAAGACAAGCCGAGGGCGCGGTCGATGTGCAACGCTCGTGTGATCGTAATCGGGCGTTGTATAATGCGAAGTGGGGGACGGAGTTGAAATAATGCCAGCAAAGACACATGGTTTATCGGGCTCTCCTGCATATTGGAGCTGGCAGGCAATGAAAAAACGTTGCTTGGACCCAAGAAACGATAGCTACGAATATTACGGCGGACGGAGAATCACCATCTGTGAGAGATGGATGACGTTCGAGAATTTTTATGCGGATATGGGTCCTCGGCCCGACGGGAAAACTCTGGGAAGAATCAATCCAAACGGGAATTACTGCCCAGAAAATTGTCACTGGGAAGATCAGTATACTCAATTATCGACTCGTCGTGCATATCGTAGATATAACACGAAAGGATACATTAAGACTAAGGGCGGGCGATTCCGAGCACAAATCTCTATTAAGGGTCTTAGAGGTAAGCCAAAACGGATTGGTTTATATGATACAGAGGAAGAAGCGCACGAAGCGTGGGTGAAGGCCTGTGAAGAATATACATGATGTAGTTGTTTTGCCAACACATGATCGAAGCGAATTTCTCTATTGTTGCTTAGAAGCAATTCGAGATGCTAATCCTACGATACCTATTGAGGTATTCCCGGATAGAGCATCGGATGAATCCGCCGTAACTTCTCGGTTCCCAGGTGTTACGGAGCATAAGACTCTTCCGCACACATTTCATGGCAACTCGTATAATATGCTTGAAGCCCTTAAGTGGGCATATCATGCGCGATACGAGAGAGTCTGGATTATTGAGGACGACGCGATAATTGACAAAACGGCATTTGATTGGGGAATGCGTGCCTTGTCACAGCGCCCAGAGGCATTCGCTGCTTGTTTCTGGCAGTATTCGCCTGAGGCGATAATCTCCGATGGGCCAGATATTATGATACCGTGGTATCTCTCGGTAGGAGCAGTGTTACCGCGTAAATCTATCTTTTCTATTGTTCAACACGCCAGACTTGAATACTACTGTGATATGAAGAATTATTTAAACAGAGTATATCCTAACTCTAATAAGAGAAACTCTAGTCACTGGGAACAAGACGGTCTGATTTACCGTGTGATGGAGTCTGAGTCGAAGCGTTGTGTATGGCCTCGGAGACCGCGAGCGACTCATTGTGGCTGGAGGGGATATCACCAAAGCAAGGAGAAGGCTGCGGGATCGCTGGAAGAGAGAGTCGCGATTGTTAAGCTAGCGTTGAAGAATCCTTCGCTGCTCAAACGTCTGATGGGCGGTGCTCGCGTCCCGGAGTTCCGTTACTGTGAGGAGTGTCGTAAGCCGTTAGCGGCGGAGGACAAGGTCTCCCGTATCGTATGCGTCACCTGCTACCACGCCTCTCACCCTACTCATCCTCAGACGTCCATATCCCATTATTATCTACAAGCCGACGTATAGCGAACGCGGCGAAGAGGTAAGGGCAGAAGGATTGTAGCCAGTAGCCAAAGTTAACTAGCATATCCCCAATACTCACTATATCTGTATGAAAATCGAAGATATCCCCGAGCCAATTCAAGTGTGTTTTATCCGACATCAAACAATGTCGATCATCTAGCATAATCGGCGCGTTCGGATCACTCTCGCGCATATTCAGATTTAGCTGTACTAGGTCAGGATCAGCTTTGAGATCCGCGAGTAGTTTAACCGCATTCTCTCGCACGGGGAACATATCGTTGTTCGCTGAGAATACGGCTTGATTCGATACGTTACCAAGGAGGATGAAAAGGTAAGGGGTGAGAAGGATCCAGAGATAAGTAACAGTCAGGAAACGGACGAAACGGCGCATGTATTACTGTGTAAAGTCAGGTTGTCGGGGCCGAGGGATCAGCCGGTGTGTCCTTCTTCAATCCTAACGCTACTCCCACCGACCCGATAATCGCACCGAAGCCAACGGCGAACGCCTGTGGGTCGAAGATCGCGTGTTGGACGTAATGGAACCCGGAGGTGGTGAGGTATTGTAGGACACCGAGGATCGACAGGATACGAACGGGGCAGAAAGTGTGATTATCAGGTTCAGTTAGTATATTCAGAAAGAACTTCTTCACACATGCGCTCCGAGGATCACGCCGATGCCGATTCCGATACCAACGATCTTCAGCGTGCTGCCTACCCTGTGCCAGAACGCTGGTTTCTTCTTTAACACGACGATCTCTTGCTTATCATTCTTAATGATCTCCTCGTCAGCGGTCCGGGCGGTCACGCAGGCGTTCAGCGATACAGCGTCCTGCTTCGCTTGGTTCAGTTCATTGTACAACGCCGTAGCGTCCACCGATACTTGGACAGGATTATCAACAGCGGGGCGAGAGTTCAGCGGGAGCGTTGATACGTCAGGGATCGCTGCTATTGCCTGAGCAGGAGTAGTCACCTGTGCTCGCTGGGCCTTCAACGCTGCGATCGTCCTCGCTGCTAACGCATCAGACGAAGCGATCTGTGACTGTAACGTCGCGTTCGCCGCCTCAATAGCCTTCGCCTGCGACTCAGCTACGATCCGTGCGTCGTGTTCTTGCGACCAGGAATGGAACGCGATGATCCCAACTGCGATCAGCACGACATAGAACACATGGGTACGAAGATAGTTCCACATTTACTTATGGAGGTGGAGGAAACGGAGTACGGTCACAATCTTACTCATGACAGAGAATTTATACTCTCCGTATACTCCACCTACGCAGCCGGTAGCTAGTAACAACAATACTTTAATCATTCTATCTCCTTATACGTAATACTGATCTTGTCATGTGTTGCTCGTAAGAGAGTCATCAACCTGTCGAACGCAGGCTTTGACCGATACACTTGGTCCGCCCCGCGATCCTCCCCGACCAACGTACACCCCTCAGTATCCTTTGGAAAGTTCCCCCAGTGGATGCGGATGTCAGTCCGGTTCGGGACGTTCATAACCTCGGGAGTAATAGTCTGGAAATGAGGAGAGAAGGTTAACTCTAAATCGTACGTCCCGGCGGCGATACACGGATGACCAGCATTTACAGGATTGACCCGCGCGGGCTCAAGATCGAAGCATTCGAGTTGGTTATCGATCCAAAGCTCCCCAACAATACTCTTATCCGTCTCTTTCTTACGCCTCACTTCGATCTTCATTACCCACCGTGTCGTGAAACGTGTACGCCAAAGATTGTGCCGAAGATCAATGTGATCGCGGACCACGCGCCGATCAGATAGTTCCTCCAATCTGCAAGCGACTGGACCTTCTTGTCAATCTCATCCATACGCTCGGTATGCTTGGTAAGCACCCCCGGCTGACCCTCATCGGGCCATAACGCAGCTTTGATCCTAGTCGTATCCGCCAGAATTTGATCCAATTTATCTTCCATGAAGGGCCAGTCTCCCGGGAGCTAACAGAGTACTTTCGCAACGATCGTCGGCGACGTTCCGCCTGATACGCCGGACACGACGAAACGGACGAAGTGGTCGCGCAAGTCGACGGCGGTGTAGCTCTTGGTACCGGTAGCGGCGGAGAAATTCAGATTCGTCCCTGCACCAGCGTCAACGAACTCGCTGTCAATATTATTCATCGCCTTCTGCACAGCGACGTTCGCCGTCGGCGTTCCGCCAGCAAGGGTGACTTCGAAGGTTACGTCTCTCCCGTTATTCGCGCCGGTGTTCGATTGCAGCTCGCAAGGCATCGAGGTGACGTTCGCTAACGCTTCGCCGACTTCGGGAACAAGCGCCTGCACCCGCCCGGTCGCTGCAACGGACGTAACTGTACCAGACCCGCTCGTTGTATACTGTATCGTCCCAGCGCCAGTAGTAGCGTTCACGCTCACCGCAGTGATCGCTGTCTGCGCACCAGTGACATTGAAATTCGTGTTATCGCTCAGGACATTGATCAGCTGGCCGACGGCGGGAACGTTGCCCTCGATGACTTGGATCGTCACCGTCGCAGTCGTACCAGTCCTCGCGACATTCGTGATCGTGTAATTCCCGACGGCGGCGCGGTAGTCAAATGTGCCTAGAAGGTAGGTCGGGTGCCCCGGGACGGCTTGGGGTACGGGCTGGTTTATTCCGGTATAAGCGGGCATTTTTGCTCCTGTAACTGTGTGAAAAGGCGCGTGTAAGCCCCTTCGTCTGCATCGGCGGGGGAGATCACTGGTATGACAATTCGCCTATACGACGCCTCTTCTACCTCACTGTCCAATGGAAATATCAACGGGGCCTCCTGTTGGTGGCCCGCCGGGGTGACCCCTTTCGGGCAATAAACTACTTCGTTAAGGCTTTGTAAAGTCCGTACCCGGTCGCACCGGTAGCCCCAGTAAGGGCTGCGCCTGTTCCAAATTTCTTCAATCCTTGGATGGCCTTCTCGCCTTGGGAAGCGCGGCGATAATCCTTCATCGCCTGCGTATATTCTGGTCCTTTACCCCGCCGAGCGGCAGCGGCAGTAATTGATTCGTCGAGATCCGCTCGAAGCTGTCCGACTAATCGCTTCATATTCCCGGGCATTCTTTGCTGTTCGTCTGCGGATAACTTAGAAATCGTGCTATAGAAATTCCGCGCCTCTTCGTACGTCAGCGGGCCTTTATTCGGGTCCGTGATGCGTTGTACAAATTTTCGAACCGATCTCGGCTGCGTTCCAGCGCCATACTCATCCGTCATCTTCTGTATTTCTAACGCCGTGTTCCCTGGTTTCGTGATATCTACCGCTTCAGGATTAGCTATTTTAGCTACTTCTTGAAATCCTGTCTTTGCCCGCGCGAACGTCGGTCCCGGAAGAGAGCGCTGTCCATAATGACCGAGTGTTCCGCCCGCGATCCCTCCAGCAATATTCCCCACATCCCCTGCTAACGCCGCTTGATCGGGCGTCGCCCCGAGAGCCGTCGCACCTTTATTTGCAAGATACCCACCCGCTTGCCCTCCACCGAATGCTCCAAGCGTAGCTAACGGCGCTGCGGGTACGGTAAGAGATAATATTGGCGTTAACGCCGACCCGACTCCACCGATGATCTCATGCGCTCCCTTCGCAACGTTCCCATGCGCAATATCCTTCGCCCCGCCACCTACACCCTGAGCGACAGATTTATCGTATTCACTCAGCCCTCCAGCTAATCCCGCTCCCTCGCTGACCCCGGGCATCCCACCGGGCTCGACCCCTCCGGGATCCATTTTCATATCCAACTTAGGCTTCGGGACGTTCAGAGAATTAACTGCTATCTTAGGCGCCTTCGCCCCAGTCACATACTGTCGATACTGCGCCTGCTCAGCCGGATTCGCGTTCGCGTAATCCTGATCCTGATCGGCGAGGTAAGCATGTTGCTGCTCAGGCGTAGCGGCGAGGAAATCTTTATCTGTGGAAGGATCGAATCCCATTATTTATTCTTCCAGTCGGCGAAGCTCTTTTTCTCCGTGCCGCTTGTCGCTGCCGGAGCGGCTGGATTATTCTTCGCCCCGCCCGGTGCGGCTTTCGGCAACGCCTGTGTCGTGACTTCATTGATCCCACGGATACTCTCGATCGTCGCGTCAGGATTCTTCTGTAGACCACCGATGATCTTCTCGAACGCTTCCATCGCGCTCGCGGATCGGAAGCCGTGTTGTGCGGGTTGTAGCGCCGCGAACGATGCTAGCTCTGATTGCAACCTAGCGAGCACCGGATCCGCGATCGGCGTATCTAATCCATGCTTCATTACCCATGCTTCCAGTGATCCGAGCTTCGCCCTGTTGGCTTGGATATCGTGTACCAACGTGTCCGCGCCAGCTTTGCTCACACCCGCTGCGAACAGTCTTGAGCCTTGCTGACCGGCCCCGCTGACGCCCATATCAACGTCATACGCCCTTGTCTTCGGATTCCATCCGTACTGATGAGCGATACCATCCGGACCAACAAGTTCCTTCGTCTGCGTCTCAAGTTTCTCAGGCAGCACTTGAGCATAATTAGGCGCAGGCTGGAATCCTTGGAGACGTTCGTGTGTGTCGGGGCTTGTGTATTCGCCGGATGCGGGATCAAAGTTAGCCATTGTTGGCTTGCCGTTCACCGTACCGGACACATGCTGTAACTTCTGTTTCGCCTCTGGTTTACCCAACCCTTTCACCGCACCATACGCTTCAGCGTACGTGTACGGTTTCTGCGTCAAAGGATTTATCCTCGGTCCACCCTCAGGGTTACCGACCATAAGATCATGGATCGCTTGGCTCTCGTCCTTGGGCGCGGCAACGTCCGTTTTCTTTTCCTCTAATCCCTGCTTCGCCCCAAGCTCATTGACCCGAGCTTCGTTCAGTGACGGCTTCGTTGCTTCGGTTGTTGCCTTCTCTCCTGCTAATCCCGCTGCCGCTGACTCACTCTGTTCCTTTACCGCTGTACCAATCTGCTGTTCCCCCGCTGCCTTCTCGCCTAACAACCTTTCATGCGACCCCGGTATCGCCGCAGCAACCCCTGGCGCTAACGCCTCACCCGCGACGTTACCGATCGTACCGAACGCGTGGCCGATTTTCCCGAATAGTCCGGGGTGGGCTGATTCCATACTCCCCCACGGGTGGGAGAGTTCGTACTCAGCTTTCGCTTCCTTGATCGCCCCAAGCCCCTCACGCACCGACTCAAGGTGTCGTGAGTACTCTAGTGGGTTCGAGAATTCGTCGGGCGATCGGAGGAGCTGGGAGTTCAGTTTCTCTTTCGCCGCGCCGAACTGACGTAACTGCTCAGCGTGTCTTGCTTGCCCCTCGGGATTATTCACCGGTGCAGGCACATCCGCCATCGTTGCTTGGTGAGCGATCGCAGGGCCTGATCCGGATACCGCCGGGAGTCCAAGCTCGGGCGATGCTTCAGTAGCACTCCCCGGTGTAGCCGCAGGCTTAGGCATTGAAGGATAATGACTACCTAGTTTATTGATCCCCTGCTCCTGTGGCTGATCGACTTCTGTATCTTCTTGCTCGTTCGCTGCCGCAGCCGCGTCTTCGAGCGAGGTTGGTGATGTCATTCGTTGCGGCGCTGCAGTACCGGATACGCCTAATCCGCCCGGATTATCCGCGAGGGTGAGTCTAGCACCGCCCGTGAAACGCGTCGGTGGCGGCCCTTCGGTGTCCATTCTTGGGGCGATACCGTCAGGATTCGGGAACTGGCGAGCGCCGAGGATAATATCCGGGGCTAGTTTGTTGTCATCGTCGTTGGGATTAATAGGGGCCATAGTTAGAATGCCTTCTTCGCCGCTGCGGCACCGCTAAGCAATCCGCCGACTGCGTTTAGTCCACCCGTGAGATTCTGGAACCATCCTGACTTACCCGCTTCCGTCTGAGCGTTGATATCGCCTGTTTGTATCCCCATAGCTTTCAGCATCGCATCGGTGTCGGTGTTATACAACCCGGCCATCCCAGCGGCGCCCGCTTGATTGAGTTGTTTAGCGCCCATAACGTCAGCCGACGCAACATCCGCCCCGGCCTGACCCATCGCTGCGTTCCTCATTCTCGCCGCCTCGTCCAACCCAGCGCTGAAGCCTGAGGTATTCCTCGTCCTTGCCGCTTCGCTCCTCGCCTGCCCTGCAGCCGTAGCCGCCGAGCCCGCTAATGGGGCGGCTTGAGCATTCAGCAACTCCTGCTGCTGCTGAGGATTGAACCCGTGTTGAGCGTTCATTTCGTAGCGGTAAAAGGGAGTCAGTGCTGCGCCAGCAGCATTCGCATTCCCCTGTTCCGTCGCCGCTGTCCCAGCCGCTGTCTTCGCTGCCCCACTAGCCGCGCCCTGAGCCGCACGGTCATAGCACCAGCGGTACTCGCTGACATCATAATTCCCGTCAATGAAACGTTTCGATATATTAAGCATCTAGCCTCTTCGAATAGCTTACCCAGCCGTCTCTGTCTTTGGTGAATTCCATGTCCACGAGACGTTCTCCGAACCGTTCCATCCCGGGAGGTAACCAGAGTACTGCACAGTCGATCCCTTTAAGGTAACAGTCGTGTAACACTGAGCCGTCGAGGGCATGAATTGCGGCGAGTTTGTCAGGCGCATCAGCCCAGTCGTCTGGATCCAACCAGAGGTACAACTCGACCTGGATATACGCCCCTCCACACGCTCGGATAACGCCAGAATCATCCTCGATAACTTTCGTAACGAGGAACAGAGGAGAGTTAATGTCCGGGAACGTATAATCGATACCAGTTCTCTCATGTATTCTCTTCACAGCCTCCAAATCCGAAGGCTTGTAATCACGAATAATCATCCCGAGACTCGCTATAACTGTCTGAAAAGGTTACGTCAGCTTCCGTTTCGGTCCACCAACGGGCGGGCGAGCAGGTATTGGTCCTAGTCCCTTGCCACCCTGACCCGGGCGAGCGGTCCCCCCGGATTGGGACGGCAGGAGGTCCGCCGTGGTCGAGCCGGACATGACGATCTTTGTGGGCGCTTTCACCCCGCCGAACACTGTCGGGCGACCGGGGACGGAGCCGGGGTACTGGGGAGTTACGCGCAAGTAATATCCCTGTGGCGAATTCGCTGAGCTATTCGTCGGTAACGTGCTGAACACGGTGCGTGACGAGCCCGAGTCGATTGGGTGTGGGTTAGGGAACCCTGGGTCCGTGTCGATCTCAGTGATATACTGTATCCCTCGGGTCAGAGATGCGTTATGCGTATGTACAGCGTGAAGGAACTCTCCCGGAGCGGTAAGCGTATTCGTCGATGCGTTATACGTCCCGCTCACTGATGTAGAGTCAACAGGATTCGGCGCTTCAAGCTCGCCCATGCTCCCCGCCGACACGTTCTTCGCTAACTGATTGATCCCAGCGATAACACGGGATAGCAGCGACCCGACGAGCGGGGACGATTGCCTGAGGATCTCAAGCTCGCGGCCACCGTCGAGTTTATTTCCTTGTGAAATGTTATCCTCCTATACTTTAATAACGTATTCGTTATTAAGCTTATCCTGAATTCGGATTCGTCGTAGCGTATTGATCAATCGCCCCGACGAGTATCAACTTACTCAACTGGAACGCCGCGCCGACCGCGTTCGTACTGAATCCTACGTACACACGGTTACCACTGATCGCTAACGGTCTAATCAAATCGTCAATAGGATTCGCCTGTAACGCAACCCCCGGCAATGTGTACGAATACTGATTAAATGTGTTCGTGTTCGTGAGTATATAATTCGGTAACACGGACACGGTCATCGTGCCAGACCCGTACGCGAGGAATTGCATCTCGCTAAATGCCTTACGATGGAAGCCGAGGAGAGGGTTCTGGGACGCTTTAGCGCTGTTTACGAAGCCATAGGTATAATAAGTACTGTTGATCGCGACGCCGTCGTCGGATAACTGCGCCGCGCTGAGTTTGTATATCTTATCGCTGCTCCCGCCGCCACAAATCACTTGTGTCTGTGTCAGCTGATCCCCCTGCTGGATCATCGCGGAGTACGGGGAGGCAATCTGCCATATACTGAACTTGAGCCGCATGTCCACGCACGCTAACGTCCCGAACATCGTCGTATGCATCGCGCGGCCATCTACTAACTCTTGGAAATCATTCAACCCCTGCCAGTTCCACATGAGGATGACGTTAGGTGTGGTGGGGTTAGTATTCGTGGGAGCTAGAGGTAACCATTTGTTCGGCGTAGGTAACGGGACACCTACTGTGATACGCCTATTGGGCAGATCGTTCCGGACCCAGATCGTTATCCCTGCGGCCCAGTTTATTGCTTCCCAGATTTCTTTTTGCTGGAAGTCGAGTCTAACTGGCTGTCCTCCGTTGAATCCGAACAATCCGTTACGACAGGCAGTAAGTATCCATTCTTCACCGTAATCATACGCGTGGATCCCGCAGGTGCCAACTCTATTTGAAACTTCATGCACTGACCATCCACCATTCGGGCCTGAAGGCTCTGTCCCCGGGATGTCCTGAGTGCTTTGCATCGACGCCGACTGCAGAAAATATAACTGATCATGGAGTTCGACCGCACCATAGCAGGGTTGTGTATTATGCTCGGCCAATCCGATGTTTCCGGTAACAGCGTCGAAGGCTTCGAAGTTGTCGACATAAGAGACTCGTACGTTCGTAGTGTTAACGGGCTGCGCCGTCGGGTATACTTCTATTCTATCAACTTTCACATCGGCGCCATAGGCTATATTTTTGGCCCAGACGCGGAGGATGAGTCCGGTGGGGACGCCGGTCGTGAAGGGAGTGGTGAGTAGCGTGCCAGAATATATCCCCGAGGTCGTGGACATTGAGGAGAATGGGAGAGCGAAGGTGCCGTAGGTGATACCGTATCCGCTCAGTACCCCTGATCCCGACACTAACCCACTATTACTATTCGTAAGATCAACGATCAGCGTGCCGTTCGTGTTCCCACTTGGGATCGTCGCCGTGACGCGGACGGAATAAAGGGTATTCGGCAGAATAATCGGAACATTGTACGCGTCCTGGTACGCGTTCTGGTAGATCATCCCCAGCGTACTCTGCGTCATCCCCGTGATGTTATCGATATATAATGCGTCGCCGAAGACGTCCGAGACTACTAGCTCGACACCGAGGAACGCCGGTGTCGCTATTCCCGAATCACTCGTCGATCCAACATTCGCATGCGTGAACGACGCTTCGAAGTTCGTGCCCGATAATCCTGTAGCTAATACAGTGAGAGTAGTATTCAGGTATGTCCCCGTACTGAGCCCCGATACACCGACCACCTGCCCCGCGACGAACGTATTGACCGCTGTGAACGTAACAACATTATTCGTAATACTGAACGCAGTGATCGTCGCTGGCGTACCAATGACACTATTCGACGTCGGATCGAGCCCCCAGCCTAACGGGACGTTCGGGCCGTTCGGATTAGGTATATACCCACCGTCGAATGACATATTCGTAAAGTTTAGCACCTTATTCTGTTCTAGCCCGTAAAACATTCTCCCAGCGTATGCAATGTTCCACGCGGACGATCCTAGTTCGATCTGGTTGAACAGATTGTTCCCTTGGACATCGATCTCCTCGCCAGACGTAAGTATCGCATCGGTGAATGTGAACTTTGCTTGCGTCGTAATATTATCGTCGATGTATGTGGCGGAGTACTTTAGTGTCTGATTGTTGATCGTATACGACACCGGGTCGTCGATCGTGTAAAAGTTCGGTCCAGGGATCCCATTCTGCCCAGCTGTAGTGAATGCGATCCAGCGTCGGATAACATCGGGCGGGCCAATTGGTATGTTCGTCGCTAGTATGTAAGAGGCGTTAATATCGGTCGTGAATGTAATAGGCGCGGAACACGCAGTCTTCAGCCCATTCTCGGTCTCGAAGAAGCATACGGCTTGTCTCGTACCGGCGGCGACCGATGTGCTTGCGCCGGACACTGTGACTAACCCCGTCCCGTTATCATTCCCGTAGATCGGTGAGGTATTCGTTCCGAACGTAATAGCCCCGGGGTCGAATGTGAATTTCGTCCCAGCGGTCGTTGCTTGTCCGTTCTCTGCTGTCGCCGGGATAGCTGATGCGGGGAAGCCGGTGATTGTAAATGTGCCAGACGACGGGCCGCCAGTGACTGTAGCGATCGCCGCAGACGCGACGTTGTATATCCCATTCCCGGCAAGAGTATTCGTAACCGTGACGAGCTGGCCGACTTGGGGAGTGATCGCTGTGCTCGACCCAGCCCATGTCCAGTTATACGTCGCTACCCCCGTTGCAGACATGCTCGTCTGGGTAATCGTGTACGTACCAGAGAGCAACGCCTGAGATATCGTCCACGCGCTGTTCCAGCCGGAGGGCGTTGCGCCGGAGATCGTGATCTGATCCCCAGGGAACAGGTTCGGTATCGCTTCCTTTGTAACCAGCGTCGCTTGAGTGATCTGATACGTGCCAGCGGCGTTATCAGGCCCACCGATGAACTGGTAGACCGACGAGGTCGTCTGGAACGTGAAGTACCAGCGGACATAGTCGCCGCCCGGAGGGATCGCTTGGCCTACCGCTGTTACGAGTTGTGTCCCGTTACCGAACGGGGCGCCGGAGATGTACACATACAGCGGTTGACCACTGTTGAACGCATTAACAAGTGTTGAGTCCTGCGGATGATTGAACGCGTTCGAGTAATAAACGGTGATGACATTCCCAGGTGACCGTGAGCCTACTCCAGCGGACCATAGCATCGCTTGAAAATGCCCGGGATCGCTCGGATCGGACGCCGCTGCAGGCTGGGAAATTGACGCAATGTCATAAGTGTATTGGGGAGTAGCGAAGCCTGTGTCGCTGCCACCGGAGTACCCAGAGAATGACACTTGGAACTGTGATCCGCTCAGTCCTGTAGAGAGAACACTGAATACTTGGTTATTGAAGAATGTGGAGGTAAGGAATCCTCCGAGTTTAACTAGCTCGCCTGCCGTAAAAGCGTTCGACGAAGTAAACGTTACAATATTCCCGCTACCGGACCACGCAGTAATCACCGTCTGCGTCGTGGTCGTCGCGGTCGTAACGCTGAAGGTCGGTGGCGCCCCGGGGCCTACCTGGGAGATACGATCAAGCGTGTACGCGCCGGACACCGACGACGGAGGCTGAGGATTATACTGCCTCGGGATATCTGTTCCCTGAGTCAGATCGCTAAAACATATATACTCATAATCCGCTTGAGTAGTGCTGAACGCATACGACCCGGCGATCACGGTAGGGAATAGCGGCGTGAGTACTCCCGGATTCGTTATTACATTCTCTGTCCAGAGGTTCCCAGCGGTGTCGAGCGCGAGGGTGTATAGTCCGCCGCCAGATAACGGCAAGGATTTAATGTAATTAAAATTAGCGGTTATCGTCGCGCCGCCCCAGTTACTTCCCCAGTCGAATCCCCAGCCTTCGCCTACGGAATACACCGATACTAGCCCGGGGCGAGTGAAGACACTCCCAGTGATGAAGTCGGTATCCCAGGTGAGACTGGACCCGCCTTCAGGGATGGACTCTGGGGCTACGTTAGTCAGTAGCCCTAGAAAAGAGTCAAGTACCGCTGACTGCTGTGCAGACGGGTTTGCCAAAGGAGCAGCCTCCTCGGGCTAGTTGTTCCTATAGAAGTACGCGGTAAACTGGATCGTATCGTTCACGATATTCCCGTCGATGTTCCCGCCGTATTCGATGAGCGGGCCGGAAGCGGACGACGCTCCGTTGTCACTCTCGAAGATATGCAGGTTGCCGAGCACGTTGTCCCAGAGATAAATATATCCACTCGGACCGATACCACCCGAGCCAGCGCGATTAGCAACCGACTTCACATCGACGTCGAACGGAGCCGGTGAGCCGGTGGAACTGGGCGTAGATCCCGGTACAGGGATCGAGTAAATCCCCGGAACGTTGTTCCAGTTCAAAGAGAACCCGCCCGGAGGGTACGTTCCCGTACTGATCGTGAACGTCCCACGGACAACGATGTTACGTTGTGTATTATCGTGTCCTTTAGGGTATGGAAAAGGTGTAATTGTTGCAGTCGCTACGGCCATGCGTGGTCCTCCTCAGACCAGTTGTGAATGTTGACGGACTCCTCGTCCGTGTCTGTAAGTGTGTGGAAAGTCGGGGGTTCGCAGGTTAAATAAGTCCGTCCGCCGTTCCGTAATACCCGCCGCCTCCGCCGACACCGGCGTTCCATTCGATACGGTGGTATTCAATGACCTGTTGTCGGCGCACTACACTATTCCTGAGATCCTGAATCGCATCCTCCGCCTCCGCCTTCAGCGCCTGCGCACCGGGGGTCATACCGGAGAGAGCCGATGAGATGATGTACGCCGCTCGGTACGCTACTGCTTCCTCGCAGTCAATGATCGGGACGTAGACATTTGGGTAGTCGGCAGCGACGAGGGAGGCGAACGTAGTCATACTCGCGATGTAACGCATCCGCACGGTCACTTGGGACAACGTGCCGATGAAGAAGATTGCTGCCGGGGGATTGACTGTCCCCGGCGTCAGCACTAAACTACTATTCGTCGTCGGTTGATTCCTCCACTCCCAGTCGCCGAGGGCAAAAGTCTGGTTCCGCGATTGCAACCCGAACTGAGGCTGGTTCATGCGTACGAACGGGAGATTCGTAACACTCGTCGTCTGCTGTTCGAAGAGTTCGAGGGGGAACATGAGGTCAGGGGGTAGGACTGGGGACGCATTAAGCACGCCGCCGTCAAAATAACCATTATACGTAAGATACGTCTGGATATTCGGCCCGGTGACACTATTCGCGGGGATATTCACTTGGACGTTATCGCGGATGACTCGGGGGTCCCCAACGTTCCTCAACTTCCGATACACCCAACGGATCGCAGAGTTCAGCGCGGGGAGGGTCTGAGGGGAGACATTGGGATCGTCGGTCGTGATAATTCCCTCGCCAGGGATGTTGTTGCGACCCGCCTGCCAATCCTTCATTAAAACCCGCACCAAATTAGCAATGACTTCGAGAGTTGGCGGACCGCCAGTGTTATACGAGGGGGCCATTATTGATACTCATCCAAATCTAGTTCAATTGAGCGAACTGGGCGTATAGGTAGACGATTACACTTATATGATGGAGACGCAACGGGCACATTCCCCGCGACTAACGCACAATGCTCGCACGAGGATCGCTCCCACGGTTGCTTGCAACGCGGACATGCATCTCTATCATTCATAAAATTACATCCCGGATTATCCCATCGATTTTCGACGGAGTCTCGGGGCCGTTAATAGCGACGAGGTTCATCCGGGAAGGTTACTCATTGGATTTAGCCTTTTTCCTTCGGCTCTTTCTTCCAACGAAAGTCATCCGGTACGTCCTCGTACCGTTTCACACCGCTGTTCACGGCTGCCTTCCATCCCGCTTCACTCTGTTCAACGCACAGCCCGAACTCGCCCATGTGGAACAAGCGTCCAGCAGGCTTCTGACCACCACAGTTGGGGCACTCGATCGTACGCTGAGGAGCGCGTCTCCAGCTAACTACCTTACCAAAGTAATCCGCCGCGAACGCATAATCAGGATTACTCCCTAGCTCCTGAGCCAGCAATTCCTTGTTCGTAAGCTCCAACGTCGCCGCTCTCTCCAACAGATCCTTATACCTCTTCTCCATCCGATCGACCGCGTTCCGCATATCAGTCTCGAACGGGGGGTTCGCGAGAGAGAAGAACACTCCCGATTGGGACAGATCAACATTCTGTGACATCCCGGTCGGCGCATTTTCCAACGTGCGACCCAGATTATTCGGATTAATGAGATCAACGACATACCGAATCGCATCCTGCTCGTACGATTCGATCATATTCGATGCATCGTTCGTTTTGGTCAGCAGGATCGGCTGAGGGAACGAAGTGACAAGATGCCACTTTTCGTTCTCTTTTCCCTGACGCACAATTTTACCCTTACCCGTATCGAGATCGACCCGTGTAGCCAGCTCAGCAATGAACTTGGACTGATTCAGCCCGGGCTGGGGAGGGGCGCCCTGAGTCACCTCACTTTTATCGTTCTCATCAACGCCCGGGATCGGTACGCCATTGTTCCCGTACCGGTCGAATTTCATACTCCTAGCGGACACATTGTAAATGAAAATCTTGAAATCCGGCTCACGGAGCTGGCGCCATTCCAACCCGCCGTACGGCATATTCCCGCCGATCGCGGACGTGGACCCCTCGTGAACCTTATCGACGATGTAACCCATAGAGACTCCTTGGCGCAGGTGCGCCTATCTCTATGTGGAAAGGCTTAGTTACAGGAACGATTACAATCTATTAATTTTTCCCCGCAGACACAGAGCGGAGGCTTAGGTTTATACTCATCGTCATTACAATCCGCACACGCTGACCAGACTTTCAGCGGCGTTCCGGAATAGCTATAGGTATTCCAAATCGTCCAGCCCGAGCCGTCACCGCAATTAGGACAGGTCATCGGGTAGAGTGGCCGCGAGGGAGTTTGGCGGCAGATTGCTGTAACTGATTCCAGTAACGCTGAAGCTCGATCATTTTCTGATCAATCACTGTGGACCGGACGCCTTGTTTAGCGAACGATATTGCGTTCCCGCCGAACGGGACGGCATTGTCGTGAAGGTGGCGTTCGATCATCCTCTCCTTCTCCTCTTCATCCTTCGCTAACAACGCCTGATGCGCCGCTTTCGTCTTCTCCCAGGATATCTCTTTCGCGCGTTGAATGATAGGGATCAGACGTTCGAACGTGGCATAATTCAGTGGCATCGCGTGGGTGACGATACGGTCATCGACCCGCTCCCACCATTTCAGGTGATACAACGTCTCGTATCTACCTGAATAAGGGTATTCACCAAGTGTCTGCAGTCCAGTCTCTTCGTCGAGGTTAGACACGTAATACCCCTCCGGCGTCCCGTACTCAATCGCATCATGCCACATTGCTAGAGCCCAGCAGGGGGTGCCGTCGCCCCTTAGCAGCGTACGATAACCAACGTAATGCGCCTCGTCCACACTCCATCGCCCGCCAGCGCGGTACGAGCCCTCTCCCCCACCATACTGAGCCCAGAAGAGGACGAAACGAGGGGAGTCATATCGGTTCACGCCCCCGAGGTGCCGAAGCCAATCCGCATACTCGCGTGGCACAACATTACACTCTTTTCTTTCCATACCTGCACCCGCAAGTCTTCGTGCGGCCTTCCCTAAGGTTCGTCCCTCGCGCTAAACTGAACGCCCCGCACACACACCGGCAGAGCCAGAGGTACTCCGGGTGAGGAGGAAGCTTTGCTCCACCGATCACGGTGAGGTAGCCGAATGTTTTACCGAGGAGATTATACCGTAATGTCATTTTTCGTCGGATCTGTCATTTCTAGCAATTTGTGCCGCTCTGCGTCTTTCTGACCAAGGCTTACCTTTTCTAGTTTTACTACAGCTTTCTGCAAGTCTGCGTTTATGTTCCTCTGAACGATTCCGAGCGTAAAAACTGAGCTTTTTGCAATGCTCCGGAGACAAAGACCTTCCTTTACGGGCAATGCTCATTTTTACCCGTGCTTCTGGAGATACTTTCTGACCCAGATGACTTTGTCTAAGAATATGACGAGTTTCTTCGCTCGCTTTTCGGCCTGTATTCACTTCGATTAGTCTTAACCGAAGCCATTCAGGAATAATTCTACCGGATACGCCTTCTCCCCCATTCGTCATATTTCTGAGACATCCAGTTCCCAAATCTTTGCGCCCATAAAACGCGATTAGGACGCATTCGGCGAAGAGACTATCTTCTTCACACTCGTACTCCTGAACTATAATTTGATCGTCTGAAATGGGACGGCGTAGCCGATGGGATCCAGAGATAAATCCTCGCCGTCCTTGCCCCTTCCCGACATAATAGGGAGTACCGTCTAACCGTAACCAAATGTATGTATAAAATCTCACTTGGGTCGTTCGTTCGCCACTAAGCAATTTGTGATTAACATCGTTGCAGCTACTGAAGCGGCAGATTCAAGTGCTACGCGAGTTACTCGGACAGGATCAAGGATTCCGGCACCAATCATATCACAAAAGAAATCCGTCCTAGCGTTCCATCCGTAGTTCGCGTGATCTCCGTCAAGAATTTGAGCGAGAACATAGTCAGCAGATTTTCCAGAGTTCTCGGCGAGTGTTCGTATTGGTGCTTCGCATGCCTTTTGAACTATTTTCACCCCTGCGCTTTCTTCGTCAGAGCATTCAAGCACTCTAGACGCTCTAAACAATGCGACACCCCCTCCGGGGACGATGCCTTCTGATATTGCGCCTCGTGTTGCGTGCATCGCATCTTCAATCGCATCTTTCCTAACCATCATCTCCAACTCAGTCGCCGCACCAACGCGTATAACCGCCACACCGCCAACCAGCCTAGCAAGACGAGAATGCAAGCGAAGACGGGCTCCGTCATCCACAGATTCTTTAACTTGTGTCCTAAGCTCATTAATCCTCCTAGTCAACGCAGGATTCTCAGTAATATCAGCAATAATCGTAGTGCCAGTGGGCTTAATGATAACCTTACTAGCATGCCCCAGCATCGACGCGGCCACGTCAGATAGTTTGACACCTTTTAGCTCCGTGAAGACGGTTCCGTTCGTTAACGCACCGATATCGTGCAGGTTGTCGACTCCACCGGGGGTGCGGATCGCGCAGAATTTGTATGGCTGCTTCCCGTCGGTGTTACGAAGCGCAGCATTTGCCCCGAGGACACCCAACGCCTCATCAGTTACGTCCTCAGCGATAATTAATAGAGACTTACCCTGCTTAACAATCTCCTCAAGCAACTTCTTCGCTGGGAGGATCGTCGCGAGCTTCTTCTCCCACAGCAGTACCGCTACATCCTCAAGCACACACTCATTCCGCTCACGATTATTCACGAACTCCGGCAGAATGAACCCTGTCCCAATCTGCATACCATCGACAACAACTAATGACGATTCGGTACTCCTGCTTACTTCGACACTCACAACTCCGTCTTCGCCCGCTTTCTCCATTGCATCAGCAATGAGTCCCCCCAATCCTGCGTCGTTATTCGCCGAGATGGTAGCCACTTGTCGGACCATGTCCCCTGAAACGGGACGAGCCATCGACTTGAGGGACTGAACAACTCCCGCCGTAGCTCGTTCAATGCCGCGTTTGAGAGCGACCGGGTTGCAACCGACACTGATCTGCTTGACGCCTTCACTGAATATCGCTTGTGCCAGTAATGTAGCAGTAGTAGTACCATCGCCAGATTGATCGACCGCTTCACGCGCTACCCCCTTAAGAGTTTCGACTGCGATATTCTCGAACGGGTCCGATGCTTCGATCTGGTTAGCGATCGTGACGCCGTCACGGGTGCTGATAGGCTGGTTCGTTCCGAGGCGTTCGTACACACAGTTACGTCCGTTCGGACCAAGGCTGACCTTTACGGCGTTAGCGATAAGATTCACGCCCGCCAGCAACTTAGTTAGAGCATCAGGACCACTTACTATCTGCTTACTCACGAACGAGCCTCTCGACTGTACGGATGTCTTGGATACGCACGATGAACTCCGTCGCCTGCGTCGGGTCCGTGTGGTCGTAGGCTTCAGCAGTATACTCACCAAACTTCACTCGATCACCGACGGAGATGAACTCCTCGATGGGGAGGTATTGGTTGCCTAATACGACTCCATCGCCAACAGCGATCACTTCGCCCAGTCGCGACTTCTCCCTGTACTTATCTGGGATCACGAAGTCCTCAGTCTCAGAATGAGATTTGATGACTCTGACTAATACCCGGTCGAGGATAGGTTGAGGCTTATGGTACGTGCGAGAACGATCAGGACGCAGATCGACAACGGGTGTTACGGGTGAGGACATTGAGACTCCTTATAACTCTTCTATCGTAAAAATATCGTGAATACTTACCCAGCGATCGCTGTCGAAGAAGCTGTCAGCTTGAACGAACGCTTTCTTAACCTTACCATCCTGCTTGCCATACTTTACGAGCTTACCCCGATACGAGTGTCGGTCATTGATGACAACAACCTCGCTACCAATCTCCGGCGCCCCAACGAGTTGGTCGAATACGTCCTCAATCTTTACCGTACGATCCTTTTTAGCCATGAGACCTCACGACTAAGTATAATCATACTTCGATATTTCGTCAAGCACGGAGAGCCATGTTTTCGTGGATCTTTTAGAATACCCCTTTAAGTTCCTTAGATTGAACAAGTTGGAGAGAAAATCACTCCGCAGTAACCGCGTCATTTTCCCCCGGATCTCCCCCGTATCCGTTGGATCCTCGACGACGCTCGACGAATCTGCCCAGGGGATCTGGTCGCTACACACTAACGGCACACCAACGTTCACCGCGTCCGCAGCAGTAATACAGAACGTCTCACTGAACGACACGGCGAGCGCGAGATCCATTTGTGCCATGAGCATAAGGAATTCGTTATGCGGGAGCCAAGGGTGCAGCACGAGCGTGTGGTTGGTCTCAGCGAACATTGACTGAATATTCTTCAGTATCGCGTTCCCGCCAGACTCAGTACGCGTCCCGTTCATGTGGAAGTTCAGTGTCTGGGAGGTCTGGTCGGCGTATTCGACGGCAGCGACCGCTTGGACGAGTTGATTCTTGAGTGGCCGGATCGCCCCGAAGCATCCAATGTTCAGTCCAGTGAGGATCGGCTTCACACTAGGCTTCGTAACGGGATAGTAATTCGGCAAATGAACGAACCCGCCCTCGTCCCCAAATACCCTCACCAAATCATCCTGCGTCCGCTGCTTATTCGTCGCGACGTATACGTTACGGTCGAGGTAACCTTTGATCCACAGGAACGCTATTCCGTCAGAAGAGAGGAACGGGAGATCACTATGCAACCGCACCACCCACGTCACCGTCGGATGCAACTGTGACAGAATGTCAAATTTCTCAGGAACGACCCATAACGCCTCGATGATCGCTACATCAGGCTGGTACGCAGTGACCTCACGATCGATGTCATTGTTATCAGTAACGACAGCAATCTTCGCCGCGACGCCATTCTGATTCAACATATCGACGATGAACCGGCATGAGTTCAGTAGTCCGCCCGCGTGATCATCGCAATAACCAGCGTCAGCATAGTCGTATACCGTTTTCTTGAGTATGAAAAGAACGCGCATGACACTCCAGAGGCCAGAAAATTTGATCTGACTTTCTCTGAAAAGTCATGCGCGGGAATAACTACTTATTACTGAGTATTCTCTGAGAGTGTGGGATCGTTCGCAGTCTCCGACGCGATCCAAGAGGCGTGTTAGCTTTAGCCGTATGCCCGAGCAACTGTTGCCAGCCGGACGACGAGCCAATCGTCAGCACGCCAATGTATCCTCCTGGTAACAACTGCAACGGCGCCAGAATATGCCCCATGAAGTCGTACCGCGCGTTCGGCTCCAGCGTCGGAGGCCCGAACCACTCTGGCGTAACGAAATCGCTGACCTTGAAATCATTGATCACGTACCCGTTCGAGTCGTTCTCGCACGCATCACAGACTTCGGTAGCGTACGCTGTCCCCGTGCCGTCGACGTTCAGTTGGATCACTGCTGAATCCACGTACGGATCCACGAGCATCTCCATAAGCTCATGCGAGGCTGTGACTGACCACGCCGAATCGTCCAACTCAGTCGTTCGAATGAACACTTTCCCCAGCGGCAGTCCAGTGGACGTAAGGTCGTGATAACCCAACGCCCCCGCAACATCCGCGTTATCAAGGAACACTAACTGCCAATGCGCCGGGTTCGGTGTCCCCGACTTAGGCACGAAGAACAACTGCGCGTTGATCCCCCAGATCGGAAAGAAATCCCTCGTCACCTGCTTCTGCAACGCAGCGACGAGCCATTCGATCATTTGATCAGACGCTTCCGTTGATGCATTAATACAATCGATTAGAATCAACCTTTGTCCCCCTTATCTCCCTTTGGACCTGCATCGCCACGATCGCCTTTGTCGCCCTTGTCACCCTTATCCCCTTTATCGCCCTTCGTACCCAAAGGACCACCATCACCTTTATCTCCCTTGTCCCCTTTGTCTCCTTTGAGACCGTTGACCCCATTCTCTCCATTACTACCAGAATCGCCTTTGCTACCAGCGTCGCCTTTATCACCCTTATCGCCCTTACTCCCGGCGCCACCAGCCGGACCCTGCGGTCCCTGAGACCCAGTAGCTCCCTGCGGACCCATTGGCCCGATCGCACCTCTTGCACCAGCAGGACCACTCGGCCCCGCAGCGCCCTTATGCACGAATCCAACAATCAGCGCTACGACAGACACGACGAGCGCAACAATACCGATGTATTGCATATTTTCTCCTTTAGCCAGAGGGGTTACTTTTGGTTGAAAAGGAGTAGGATTGTAAGTAGTTGATTGCGTTATCCGTCCACGTACCCGGGATAACATCCACAATCTTAGCCTCTTTTCGTATCCGTTCGACCACAGAGATATCTCGATTGCAGCCCATACAAAGTAACGCACGGACACATTTTCCGCAGGTCAAATATCCTGGACAGCAGTCGTGATCATGATCCCAACACAACCGCCGCTTCTCATACTCTCTTTCTGGACAGAGAAAGCAGTGTCCGTCCTGTGCGGCCAATGTCTCTTCGTAATCCTGATTCGATTTCTTATACCGAGCTTTGTACTGTCGATTCCTGCGATGCTCCTGCGTATGCGAATCCCGAGGCCGATCCGTTCGAGCTAGTTGAGCCTCTCGCATCTTCTTTCGCGCCTCAACGGACGGTTTTGGGCGCCCACGCTTCCATCCATCAGCTAAATACGTCTCAAGTTGATCAACGGGGACGCGTAGTGTCTCTTCGCCGCGCTGAATCCACCGCATACTTTTAAGTTGCTCAAGGTTACGGCATTCAAAACCCCGCGCGTGATTGTTATGCTTCCCATGTTCGTTTCCCGGTTCAAATGGCATATATCCTCCGAAAAGGATATTCGCATTCTTATGTCATTTTGTCAAGACTTATTTTTGCGAATTACCGAGGCGAACAAAAAGAAAAGGACCAAGTTTTGAGGCTTGGTCCTAATTACTTCTATCTAATTGAAAACTAGATAGTTGGCTGGGTTGCTCCAGTGATATAAACACCGGATTTGGGCGCACAGTCCACTAAGTTGAAACAGCTGACATAGGAAAACATGTGCGACGCGAGGTAAGTGTTTTGTCCTGTTGGACTTGCGGGGATGTCCGGAACCGGGGCAACCACCTGGCCCCCTCCGAAATCATACAGCTCCAACGGCTCCAACTCACCGATGTACCAATTGTCGAGGACGAGTCCGTCGATACGTCCCGGGAGCGCGTTCCACGAGATATGCAGCGGACGACCGCCGAACGTCTCTTGGAAGAGCTTGTAGGACATGTCTTCGGGTTTGTCACCCTTGACGGCTGATTTGTACTCGATCTGAACGTTGTACTGCAGGTTCGCCATTGCGTACCCTTGATCAGGCCCGGTGTGCCAGACCATCGATTTGATGGCCGAGGCATCGGGACCGAGGGCGCGGCCCAGCAGGGTTAGTGCACGCTGCGAGAGACCAGGGGTCACTGCGGCGTTGAGCGCGATCACTGGGGTGCTCAGGCGTCCAGGATAGGACGCACGATTCAACCCACCGATCGTGCCAGTGTTGCTATTCACCTGCCACGCACGGATACCCTGGATGGACGCGGAGGCCGCGCCGTTCGTGGTATTGCCGTTGTAAATGAACAGGTAATCGCCGGTCGCGGTCGCACCACCGGTGGACGGCAGAGCGGACGCGGAGTAAATGGTCTGGGAGACCGGGTCGACGTAGGAGATAGTGAAGCTTCCCCGGGGCGAGGCCGAAGTCTCGGTCGGATAAACCGTCACATTCTGCTGGTCGGTGAACGCAGCCGCGATATTCATGCCCACAATTGAGCTGAATCCGGGGCCAGCGGAGCCGGTGCCAGAATTAACCGTCGCCGTCGAAGGAATCTGATCCAGCATACCGGAGCCGTCAGCGTTCACCAACGCCTCCAACCCCTGCATCGCCTGATCAAGAGAGTTCTTCATTTCCTGGGCTTTTACCTCAAACAAGCCCTTCTCTTTCCCATCGGTCGACTGCTGTGCCAACCAAGAAATTTCGCATACGTTGTACACGAACACTGGAGACACTGCGAACGCGGCCCACTGGGAGCCGGATCCACGATAAAGCGAATCAGCATTACCTGTTCCTTGCGCCACTGCCGCGCCAGCTTGGACACGGAACGGAACACGGAACGAGGGACGAGCGGTTCCACCAGCGGCGGTTTCGTTGGAAACCTTCACTGTGTGGGCTTTTTGTTTGAATAAGCTGTAAGTAGTAGTACCGTGAAAGACAAGGTCCGGAATTTTCTCCGCAAATGCTTCAACCTCAATACTTTCCACGGCTGCTTCTAGAAGAGGGTTGGGACTCGAAATCGCCAATGTAGTTTTCCTTGTTGGGCTATGCCCAAAGTTAAGTCAGCAACGGGAGCCGAGACGCAGCCGTTCTGCTAGGGAGACTCCTAGAATCGGGCGAGGAAAACTAGCGATATGCGTTTACGCCGGTATTCGCTATTTCTAGCTGGCTTGGCGAGGCCACCTGTTAACGGGCGCGGTCCCAGAGATCGCTAGACCTCTGTAGATATATTGGAAAGGCTATGTTTCTGAAGGTAGGCAATAGCTTTTTGTAGACGGACGGGATCTTCTCGGAAATTACCGATCCCAGGGTTACATCCTCTGCAGAGAATATCCCTAAGTTTGAAAGGCTTCTTTCGGTGATCCCAATGACCAGTAGTCATATCAATCGGATCGCCGCAAATCTCACATTTGTAATTCTGCTCGGCCAGCTTCCGCTCTTTATCGGCAATGGATTTACCGTATTTGCGGCGGTAATGACCCTCTCGACTCTGTTGATTGCGAGTTGCTTTGTTGGCAAGATAATTCTGTGCTTTAGCTTCTTTTTCTCGAACTATTCGCTCCGGCTTAGCGCGATACTCCGCACGCCACTCTCGGTCGCAATCGGGATCATCCTTGCGGCGTTGGCGTTCTTGGAGTTTTAATTTCTCGCGATTACGCTCACGATATGCTTTATGATACGCGACGTAATCTTCGTGATTCTTGTATCCCACGGAACCACGATACCACACTTATGACAAAACGTCAATTAGCGTTTATCACGCGCGTTCCAACTCACGTACCTGTTTGAGCCCCTGAGCTTCGCCTTCCCAGCGATATACGCTGCCTGCGCACCGGGCTCCGACCAATCAATATCCTCGAACTTCGGTTTCGTCGGAACGTATTGGAACTGGAACTTACCGTCGGCGCCCGTAGTCTGCGGTGCTGGGGCGGCTTTCCTAGCTACCGGAGCCGCTTTACCCTTCGTGCGGTTCGGATACCGGCGATCCAATACTTCCTTGACCAGCCGCTTAGCGATCGAATCAACCGTCTGATTATGGAAATTCTGAATCTTCGTCTTATCCGGCGATTTCTGCGAGAAGAACGCATCCATCTGTGTCTGGTAGGCTTTGTTCTGGCTCAGTTCGGAGTAAAGCTGCTGCTTCACCGCCGCACCGAGGTCGTGTAGTGACTCTTTCGACCAGCCGGAGAAGAACGGATCCTTCAGGTAAGGTCTCAACGCTGCACCGAGCGAATCGTTATTATACTTATCACATGACGTAGCGACGCCGGACTGAAACTCCTTCTGCTGCTGGGAACGGAACTCTGTCCGCTCTTTCTCGAACGCCTGTCGCTCAGGATCAAGGTTCTGTTTGCTCGCGCTATCCACACCCGCCTTCAGATCCTCGAACCATTTCTGCATATTACCGAGAATAGCCTTAGCGTTTGCAACGTTCGGTTGGTCGCCAGCGAGACTCTCCATCAGACTCTCGACGACATTCGGCAGACCGACGTCGCGTAGTCCTTGATAAAAATGAGGCTTCATCGCGGCGAAATAAGCCTTCTCGTCCGTCGCGCGGAGTTTCTCCAGGAACGGCGATGCTAGCTTGCCGAACGCATCGATTTTACCCTCTGACCGCATATCTTCGATAATATCGTCGAGTACAGTAGGATCACCTGCATACAGCTTCGCATCCGTCGCCTGTATCGCTTTAACATTCTCTTGTAACGACGTGAACCCATCAGCTCCACCAACGGCGTCAAGGAGTGCTTTAGCACTCTGGGCGTCGGCGACTTTTGGGAACACCGCTTTATAGGCATTGTATCTGCCAAAACTATCGTTGAGCTGGCGAGCAATCGGCGCCATCGCCGGATCGGAGTCACGCAGCTTCTTCAACGCAGCGCGGACAGCGGCGGGATTCGTACGGGCGTCGACAGACCGTTCGGCGTCGCCGTCCGAGGACTGCGTTGCATCCATGGATGGATCGGTACCCTCCTCCATGGAAACGTCGGTTGTCGAATCTAATGCTTGATCGGTCTCAGGGGACGGGGAACTGGTTTCTTCGGGTGCTGGCGGGGCGGCTTCGGGTGCGGTTGCGAGGTCAATGAGACCAGAGACATCACCTATGGACATGGAGACTCCAATCGAGACAGATTAGCGCAGAGCGCTATATGTATCTCGAAAGGCTATTTGCCATATTTACGGTAATATTCCGCCACCCTCTCGGGATCGACGTTAAACTTGTCTATAGCGTTGATAACGTAATAATTACAGGGAAAGCACAACAGACCACGTCTCTGCCCGGTCTTATGCGAGTGGTCACCATTAAGCCTACGACCCTTCGGCACACGGTCACAGCATGCACAATGCCCACCCTGCTCCGCGAGCTGTTTCTCATATTCCTCCGTAGAAAGTTGGGGGATTATGTACTTTTTGGATCGTCTTCGCGCCATTAGACTATAAACAAATACATCGGTACGTTCGTGATATTCGTTGTGCCGGTCAACGTACCGAGGGTTGCGGGCATCGCACCGGCGGAGATCGCATTAGCCGCTGTCGCTACGAACCCGGACGTCCCGGCGTTATACAATGCGGGCGTTACCGCGTCGAGATAGAACCCGGCGTTCGCCAGCGTCCCGCTCCCGGACGTCGCGCCCCATGCGAATAGATACTCCCCTGCCGCTAATACAACCGGCGAACCCAGCGTAACCACCTGCGTACTACTGCTGTTCAAATTGAACGCGTTCGCGCCGGAGTCAATGAGCTTCGTATTCCCGTCCGCCGAGTACACTGCACACACGCCATTCGCCGAGTTCAGCCCCGACCTCACCTGATTTGCTATTTTGCGTACCGTGTACGATGCGGTAAGCACTAACGGTAACACTCCAACGGCATTCGACGTCGCCGCTGCCGCGAAATTACCGTTCAAATTGACATAGCCGGGTAAGTTTATCCCGGGATAAAACATCGCTGACCCTGCGGTACTAAACGTCGCCGCCCCCGCCGCTGCCCACGAGCCGTCGCCGCGCCAGAAGGTCGACGACGACGCTCCGGTGCCTGAATTAAGGCTATTCACTCCTACTGGCAACTGTACCCATGTCGCGCCGTTATACTTATACGTAAATCCCGTATTCTGATCCCCGACCGTCCAGCCGTTGATCGGCTGGTAGAACTCCCATTCGCCCGACGGGGCGAGAGGATTATCAGTGGACCAATACGCGACGAAATTAGTCTTCCCTGTCCACGCCCCCGAGCCCACACTAGCAACAACATACGTATCCCCGTTCGTCGGCGTCCCCGGCGCCGCCGCTGTGGTCATATTGATCACATTCGGTTGAATGAGCGCTTGGTACATGCGTAGGAATGCTCTGCCGTCGTTCCCGTACGTTGCGCCGTCAGGAATACTGTCAACAACTGCTATCTTTGGTCCTATGGTATTAGCCATCTATATCTAACCGAAAAAGAATCCGTACGAACTATTTGCTGTAACCGCTGCAGCTTTGAACGCTACTGCGAACCCCCCGAAATGTGTCTGACTCCCGCTTCCAAAAGAAGTTGTAAAAGTCCCCGGGGATTGATTTAATATATACTGAACTTCTGAGTAGACGGAAACTAACATCGAAGACCCTATCGTATATCCTGATCCTGCTGCAGCATTAGAATCACTTCCCGCATACCCGACCATTATCAAATCGGTGTTAACCGTAGTAAGGTTGTTTTGAGTAGGTACTCCTGTATTCGGAGAATTAAAACTATGTGCAACTTCTACTGGGCTACTAGTAACTACTCCAGCAAACTCATAAAAATAAAATTCTCCGGTAACGTCGTACGTAACACCTGACCCCGGCATAGAAAACGTAACAGAAACAACAGTACCCATAGGTACAGAGGCTGCGTTAGCTAGATAATCTATATCCGCTATGCCGCCGGTAGTATTTGTTCCTTCTTTCCACTGGTTTCCTGCTGGGGAAGAAAATGATCCTAAGCCCGGTATGCTAATAGCAGCGCTTGGCCCTTCAAATTGTCCTGCGGTATGACTATGCGCTGTACCTGCGTGGTGTATTATTAACAAGCTTCCTGCTTGGGTGGCTTGGGGTAAAGTGTATGTAGCAGTTCCCACGGTAAATGGAACAGTTCCTGTAGCTGATACGCTGCTGCCCCTGCCTGATTGTAAAAGGGAGATTGCCATTAGGGGATTGTAACGTTGATACCAAGGTTAATTCTTGTAACTGTCGACGCGCTGTTCACGTTTATTTGAATGAAATCTCCCGCATTAATCCCCGTCGTCCACGTCGACGCATTCAGATTCTCGTTCTTCTGTGCTGAGGACAATGTCGGCTTGTCGGATGCGGCGATACTGGCAGTCGATGGAAAATTAGCATAACTACTGCGAAGTACATCGACGACGCATGAACCAGATTGATCCGCTGAGATTACCCACCCTGTAATCGTACATGCCATTGGAATTGGCCACTGACCTTTTGCTCCAGTGGTTATTGCTGATCCCCCGCCATCAACTTCAAATAGAATTGTTGCTACTCGCGCCCCAACCCACGCCGAGCCATTGAACACATACGTCCCATTATTCACTTGGGACACAACCTGCCAACCCTGCTTCGGGGCATAATAATCCCATGTGCCGAGGGGGAAAAGAGGATTATCGGTCGTCCAGTACGCAATATGCGCGTCGAGACCTATCCACGCTCCGCTCGCTCCCGATCCGATCACATACGTATCGCCATTCGTCGGTGATCCCGGAGGCGACGTCGTCGTAAGATTAATAACATTAGGCTGGATCAGCGCTTGGAACATCCGCAGAAACGACCGCCCATCAACTCCATAGTAAGCCCCATCGGGTATACTATCGACCACCGCGATCTTCGGTCCTACAGTGTTTACCATCTATCTTTTGCTCGAAAGTTAATCCGATAACAACGCTACTTTCTTCCATACCGCTGCGCCCGCCAGTCCACCGGACACGCAGAGATAAATATTCCCCTGGTCCCACGCTAACTGCCCCGTTACTCCTGCTGTCGCCGCGCTCGTCGGGCTTGTTGAAGTAGCTATAACCACGGACCCACTCTTTAGCGTTAGTCCGGCACCCGTCACCGACCCAACAATCGACCCATCATTGATCTCTGTCCCCGATACCCCACTGTTACCAATCCAAAAGTTGATAGCCCCGGGGGCTCCGGCCCCAGTTGGCAACCCACCCTGTATATCCGTACTCGTACCGTTCTGGTCCAATCCTATTGGCGTCGCTCTGCCTAACACTCCTCCGTACTCCAGCACCGCTCTTGACACGGACGTAATCGAATTCGCATCACTCCTGCCGCCGATCCATGTATCGTTCGCCGTCTGCCCGTCGCCGTACTGCCCAGTCGACCACACAACCGGCACGGTACCCATTTGTTTCTGACTTATACCAAAATAACTCGTGCCACCGCTATTACGATGAAACTTCCAGGGCTTCGGCTTTGCCCCCGGACCGGTAATAATCTGAACACCATCGACATCCACGATAATAGGATTATCATCCAGCATAAATGCCGTGCCGTTCCAGTCTATGCGGCTAAACGAACAATTTTTAATTAATCCACTAATAAGCGCGTATCCCCCAGCAGCATAGCAGTTGTCAAACTTGCCAGAGATATACGATGTACCAAAGTTACCCGCTATAACATTGAATGTCATTAATGAGAAATTTACTGTACCGCAGGACGTGGGATTACCAGCCCAATAAGGTTCGACCACGAATAACTGCCCGTTAGCCGGAGCCGCTGGAGGATTATTTATTCTAAATGTGGGATCGAGTGTTACCCAGCCAGATGAGCACGTAATACTTGTACTATCATTAGAGGTTACTATACCATATTGTCCGGCTTGATAGGACGCAGGATAAACTGTAACTTGCATCCCGACAAAAGCATTCGGAACAAAATTAGCTGTTAAGCATTGTATTGTTGTCGCTGACCCGCCCGTTGCTATAAGTTGCGTCGTCCCACCATATACACCAACATTTGATACTAAATAATACTTCCCATCCCCGCCTAAACTCGTACCAGTAATAATCTGATTAACACTCGAATTGGATCCAGCAATACCATATATCTGAGGGTTGCCCCAGAATTGGATTGCTTGCATGATCGTCTCGCAGTATTCCATTATCCCTACGCCTGCTGCTAATAATAAACTCTCGCTTCGGACATTACGCATTGTTGAAACTGTCTGTGGGCCTTCGGAATACACATCGAATCCAGTAGCGGGGTTCTTTTGATTATTAATATATTGAGCCAATACACCATTCTCAAATGACACTGCGTCAACGAACCAGTTACCTCCATATGAGGCTAATCCATAGCCCGGACAACCTTGGATATCTCCACCGAACCATCCGTTAATAATCGCGTTATCTGCGTAAAAACGCCCGATGTTCCGTCCAGTATTATTCCCGCCGATCTGAGCGCACGCGCCGGTAAAGCCTAATCCATTACAATCCCAGAAGTAGATATTGCTTCCCTGTGCCCCTCCGCCCGACTTAGCTATCAGTACTCCCGTATCGACTAATCCGTTACCGTTAAAACTACACATACGAAAGTCAATGAATTGTGGGCGAAGGTCGGAGCCCTGAGATCCGTTGTAATCTAAATCGATCAAACAATTCGTCGAAGCGGCTTGAGCAGAAAATGACAGATTGTCAAAACATCCATAGGAGACCGATTGGCCGTCGACGATCCGGGCGTTCGGCGCGAACTGAATGATCCCACTGGAGAGACGATTACTTCCTGTCCAGAGGAAGCCGTTCATGTGATAACATTTCAACTCGCCGCCGATCTCGTACAATCCTGAGAAATGTAACTCTCTATTGAACTGCAAGCTCGCACTGCCGTTCGTGCGATTCGTACCATACGCTCCGTATATCGCAGCTTGTAACGCCTGAGTGTTCGTCGCGGGGGGATTCGTCCCCGGTACTGCTCCCCACCATTCGGGGTAGACACAAGTAATAAGTGTGCTTTGTAATGATACCGTTCCCTGTCCCGGTAAGGCATTGAAGAATACCTGCTGCAACCCTGCGCGGATCAAGCCTGCGATCGTCACGGTCTGTCCAGTGACAACCTGTAACGCTCCGCCTTGGGTGAAGTCCAGTGTTATATTAGTCGGGAACGTTATGTTACTAAGTACACACGAGCCGGTGTTTGGGAAGACTAGAGTCGTTACTTTCGATCCGATACTCGTCAATAACGCCTGCATCGCTACGGTCGTATCAGTTATACCATCGCATACGACTCCCGCTGCGCTGAACGGCGACAAATCAGCGAAACTCTGTGGTATTGTCACTGAAGTCGCATCCCCGTTGTGTACAATCTGGCTCACAGCGGTTCCTTTCGGTATTATTGGCATTCGTTACAGCTGCTCGCATTTTATGCGAAGGGCGTATTGCATCGGGGTCGCGCCGGAGGAAGCGTATCCTGCGCAGGTGTATTGAATATTCGTGGCCGCTTTCGCGTAAACAATGACCTCGGACGCTGCGGTAGCTACAAGAGTATTCGTTGCGTTCGTCGCTATCGGAGTCGATGCCCCAGCAGCGGAATTATCGCCTTCAGTCCATGTGATCGCTACGGAAGGTAACGTTGAGGATGTCGTAGCTATCTGTGTGCGTTTGATTGACGCACTAATACGATATAATCCTGTCGTTATAACTGCATACAACGGCGTTGCGCCAATACTCGCAGCCTGAGCAGTAAGATTAACAACCGACGCTTGCATCGGCAGGCCTGTCGGCAACTGATTCGGCTGACACGTACCCGTAAGCTGAGCGAATGTTGTCGGCAGGACTGTTGAATCGCCATTACAAGTCATAATTCCTCACAGAGCGACTAATCTTATATGCAATTCGTATACCATTTGTCCTGGCGTGGCCGATGTGTAATCATATTTATACTGAATTGCGGTCGCAGTTTTAGCGTAAATTACCTCAACTCCGCCAACTGCCGTTCCCGTAGTATTAGCAGAGGACGTAACACTATTCCCCGGTACGGTAGTTTTAGTCACACTATCTGTTGGAGATGTGTATACGACCTGAAACCCGTTCGTTCCTCCAAGCACAGATGAAACCCCGTCTGCGGTCGTAATCGTAGCCGACCAGATAACTTTATACATGCCCGTACGGGGAGCTGATGCTATAATATTAGTAGCTGTAATCGCCGCCGATTGAGCAGTGAGGTCGCTTAGTACAATTTCAGAAGGAACACCTTGGCCTACTGTTGCCGAGCCACCATATTTAATAACCGTATTGAACGATAGATTAGCCGAAGTATCACTAGTAGCACTAGCGTTACCGAACGCTATTGAACCGGCCCCGAGCCGTGAAATTCCCGTATCCTGCCCAGTTGATGACGCGCTGCCCGATGTAAAGGCAAAAATCCCGGTGTTTGGAAGATTGGCGAGCACCGGGCCACCACCGTATAAGCTAAGAGTCTGGACTCCCGCGTTACTAAAATTGATTTCATTGGATGTGAGACTGGAGAAACCAGTACTGGTACCGCCCGAAAACGAAAAGGCGGGAGCAGCTTGAGTACCTGCAGGTAGTAAGAGATTATTGCTACAAACAATGCCATTAGTGGATGTTCCAGCGACAGCCGGGGCGGTAAATGTCGCCGTTCCGCTCGTTTTACCCTTTAGTCCAAGGATACCATTATTCGTTGTATCGGCGGGACCGATGTTCAGCTGAGTAACACCGTCGGTAGTAAACGCAGATAGTGTCTGCGTTGCCTGACCGCCAGCACCAAGCACAACAGCATTACTGGTAAGAGATGAGGCGGATGTTACAGCGGTTGGGGCAGTAAGATTTCCTGTTGTGGCGTTGAGGACAATTGGAGATGAAGCCGTTACCGCGAACGTTCCTGTTCCAGTGGGGAGAGTTAACGTTGGTGTCGCAGCGTTCGCTGGTGCGGTGATCGTGTATAATCCCGACGCGGTCGATGATGCGAGGGCAATAGTTCCGGTGCTGGTACCCGGGACACCCAGCTGAGGCGCAATTGTGTACGCTGGGGCGCCTGAGGATGTTCCGCTGTTTCCGAACACCGTACCGCCGCCCGCGTTCGTAAGTGCGAATGTTAGGGCAGGCGTAGTCGTCGCTGTAGCAACGCTTGTAGTGAATAATGGAGAAAGATTACCGGCAGAGAACGATGTAACCGTACCGGAGCCAACCGCGACCGTTGTGAACGCGCCGGTCGTCGAGTTATAACTAGCTAGAGCTTGGCCGCCTACTGCGGGCGTATTTGCGGGTAGAAGTAACTCCGCCGATACGTTACTCCCTGAAACTTGGAACGTTACATTAGTAAATCCCGCTCCAGCCGCAGGTGTCGTGCCGTTGAAATTGGGATTCGTGACCGTAGCGCCGTTAACTTTTACCGACCCGCCCCCGCCGCCGCTGTTATTATCAATGAGAACAAAGTTGTACGCGACGATAGGGTCGATGCCGACGAGGGTTAGCCCGAGGTTCGGTGTTTGCGGAGTTGAGGACTGGACGTAATAGGCTGGTAAAGGCCCGCTATATCCCTGCGGCGTCTCAGACATTGAAATCCCTATCCTGTCGAAGTATTCTCTTCAAATGATCGCTCATTTCGCTCGTTGGAGGAGTTAACCCGAACACCCCGTCCGTTATTTCTTCCTGCACTGTTACCGGCGGCAACGCGTCCTGCAACTCCTTCAACTTCCTCTGCTCCTCAGCGTGCTCGATCTGTGCTAGTAACACCTGCAACGCCCGAGCTTTATCTTCCTCAGCTCTCCGCTCAGCTTCAGCCTTCAGTACCGCCTGCTCCTCAGCCTGCTTCCGCTCTCTCTCATTCCGCTCCCACGCTTCCCATTGCTCCTGCTCGCGCGTCTCTCGTGCTACCCTCGCCGCAACAACCGCATCGATCTCTTCTCTCCGCGCCTTCTTCGCCGCCTCTAACTGTTCTTCACGCGCCTTCTTCTTCTGCTCAAACTCCTCCGCATCCTTACGCTTCTGCTGCTCAATATTAGCTAGCCTCGCCGCTAATACCTTCTCAATATCCTTCGTTTCGCTCATAGAGACTCCTGTTATTGAGTGGAAAGGGGCTCGGGGCTACTCGCCGAACGCCGCTGGTTTCTCACCCAGCACCGGCTTCAACTCGAACTCGCCTTCGCCCGTCTCCCAGATCTCGGCTAGGCCCCCTGGGGCAACCGCATCCTCACCCGTCTCCGGTCTCCCATCCCTATTCCCATGGAACATATTCTCTAAAGCTATAACGTTGCTCGTGTGAGTAACGAAGAGTTTTATACCTACGTCTTCCTTCTTAGGCCGAACGTACTCGCAGCAACCGTGCTCGCGGTCGATCTGTATCAGACCGTTTACTTTTCTCTTAGCATTCATCGGGTCAGCGACGACCTTGGGATGATTACAGTACGACGATTCTTTCGATGGCTTATGTATGCACTGACCGCAGTGGTACGGCCCGGACTCAGCGTACCCGGACTGAGGCGTCCCTGACGCTTCGTCCTGCGGATCCTTCTTCAACTCAGGCTCGAAGAAATCCCACGTTCGTTCCTCAAGGTCGTCCAGCGACTCGCCCTCAGGCACCGGTTCCTTGGGATTATCGACGAAGTAGTCGAGGACATCGGAGTATTCTTTCTTATCTTTGCCCGAGAGGAATCCTAGATTCCATGATATTAATCCACGATCCTGCGACACTTTCGCCCCGCAATGTTCGGCGATAATATCCGCTGTCTGCACTGCTCGTAGCATCGGGGAAGACACGATCCGATGCACGGTGTACTTATCGCACACGATCTTACCGACTTTCTCGGCCTCAGACTCGCCCTTTTTATTCAACGGCGGGTCCATCCGCGAGCGGAAGAGATTCTTTGCGTTCGCAGCGGTCTCACCGTGACGGACAATAAGCGCTATTAAACGGGCCATTAACGCCTCAGTTTCCGAGTGGGATTCGGGGGGTTCTGGTCAGTTCCGGGAGCGGGTTGCTCCGACGTGTCCTTATGTAGACCAGCGGTGTAGATTGAATCCGGTATTACCTTCTTCGCAATATCCCGATTCATCTCCCGCGTCGCGTGGTCAGCGAACGTGCTGGGCTGAGCAGCTACGGGGATCTGAGCCATTTTAACGATCCCATCCTGAACCTCGGGCGGCATTTGCGCGGCGTTGATGCTTATTGAGGGTGGTTTCGGAGGAGCGGGAGCCTGCGCCGCAGCCTTTAACTGCTGCGATACACTGATATGCTTCTGCCAGTGGAGATAAGCATTTTGGAACGCAGCCTGCTGCTGAGGATTACCGTACTGGAACTTGCGTCCATTGGGACCGTTCATCCAGTCGAACAGCACTGCTGCTTCAGTGTCGTGGTCCTCAGACGCGTCCTCACGCACAGCGACGGTGCTGATCTCGGGCGGCAGACTCTGCATCTGCTGCTGGGCCTGTTGAAGGAGTTGGGGACCTGCCTGCATCTGCTGCTGCTCGTCGGGCGAGAGAGGGAGACCGGACGCGGCTTTCATTCCTATCACCTTCATCTCCTCCATCCCCTGCTCAACATTCTGCTGCAACTGGAGTAACTGGGGATTCGGCGCCGGACCGGAGCGTAGCAGCAACTCCAACTCCGCCTCCTGCTTCTCGACACTAGCTGCTCCCTTAATAACGAAATCCGGCATCCGCACGACTTCTTTGATCGCTTTCAGATTCTTGGGATCAAGGATGATCTGTGCGAACTCGGTGTTCGGCGAGGCCAATGCCTGATCCACGATCCCCATCACCCTCGTCTCACGTTGCGACCACGACTCGGGGAACTCAGGGTTCGATTCGGGATAACATAACACCGCGCCTTTCAGTTGATTCAGTTTAATATTGATCGGTCGTCCCTTACCAGGAATAACATCACTAATATCCTTATTCGCACACTTCGCGGTCAGCATCACTGCTTGCCTCGCCGAGCACGCGAACATGCCCTGGATCTCATTCCACGGGCATCCAACTCTCTGCATCGCCTGATCTCGCTGCGTCTCCACACCCTCACTACCTACTTGCCCGGTGATCTGCGCTCCGAAGAGCGAGGGTAGAGCACCGCTAATCTGCTCGCTGAGGCTGGTAATGATCCACTGGATCCAGGTGATGAGCCAAGGTTGCGGCGTAGGTGTCGGCTCAATAAAGATAAGCTCAGATGTAGGCACACCCGGCTGACGAACGAAAGGGCCGATACTGCCAGGAGTGTTAGTTTGCGTTCGCAACGCTTCAACATTGAACGCCTCGCTGTCCATCCATTTTTTTGCTACCGTGCGTTTCGCGAATGCTAATGCTAGATCGACTAGCTCATTGATATAATCTTGTATTGGGAGGAGAGAGTCGCCAAGGGAGCGGCGGTTCTGTCCTTTACCGGGGAAAGGGTGTCCGATCGTAAGATGGTCATCGATACATTCGTTTCGTGCGTACACGAACTCGGTCGCGGCTTTAACCAACTTACATCCGGCAGGGAACTTAGTAAGCAACTCCTCCCTTACCTCATCCTTCACTCCTGCATCGTAGAACATACTACGACGTATATACACATGCTTAACAACACAGTGACGGTTAATACTATCCCCAGTAACATACTGACCCGGGACCGCTTGGCGGACGTTCTCTCTCGCGATACGATCAAGCTCTGTCTCACCTGTCCCGTCCCCGCCGCCGCGAATCTTGTCCCGCATCCAGAAGAACATTGCTTTAGCAATAGACACGTCATAATCGACGCATAACTGGATCACCGGCATCTCTGCGATCTTATCTACATATATCGGCACTTTCGCTTCGAGCTTACCGAACGCCGTTGTGCGTACGCGTCCTCGCGGGCGTCTCGCCGCGCCCTGATCCACCGGCGATTCGTTCTTCACTTGATAATCAGTAGACTCAGTGGTATCCGTCGGGTCCGTCGGAGGATCAATCTCATTCTCCGGCACCGGCGGCTCGCCCGGCTCCTCGTACCCGTACTCATCGCCGTTCAGTTCGTAACGAGTCCAGAGGACAGCGCGGTCTTCGTTGAAGAATATTCCAGCGACGTCTCTGAGAATACAATGTAGATTATTATTCTTCGCCCAAATACTCTTCAGATCATCAGCGACCTCGGACATATCCTGGTCCGGGGGATGATCGGGATTCGCGGGGAAGAATTCTACGCGTGGGACTTCGCGCGATAACGCGGCGACGATGATTTCAGCTTTCTCGCCATAAATATTTGTTTGATACCACTGTTGGACTTGTTGTTGCCCAGCCGGTGCATATGGTCCGCTAGCGGGAACAGTCCAACCACCATTTCGGTGTTTAAGGAGAAACTGATAGCCCCTATTATAGTGAATAGCTTTCCAAGCTTGTTCTATTTCAATCCTTCTAGGAGCTACATCGGCTTGAGAGGCTATTCTATCAAGCTCTAGTAATGCATTTAACGCGTCCTCAGAAAGAGGAGAGATATCGCGTGGACTTCGGGGATCATCTTCAAATTCATCCGGAACATGAACCTCTGTCGCCGTATACATCGGTTCCGGAGACCAGTCAAAGGGCGCATCTAGACCTAACTTATTAAAGTCAATCGATTCTTTTTCAGGAGACGAAACGTCAAGATCTCGCATCCCTGTCTGATTTAGTTCAGGCATATTTCTCCAGATAGTCTGCGGCAGCACGCAAGAGTTCTGGACTATCTTTCATTAGACCAAGAGTTACGTTACAGTTATGACAAAGAATTCCACGAAGCTTAAATGGTTCCTCAATATGATCCACATGTGGGTCGTCGAGTTCACACTTACATATCCCACATTTGTGATCCTGAGCCGCAATCATTTCCTCGCGTTGCTCCGCTGTTATTCCATACTTCGATTTTAGGTGATAGGTCTTCCACGCCTCAGGATTATTCTGGCGATGCTTACGAGCATATTCCCGCGCTTTGGATGGATTACGTTCTCGCCAGCGACGATTGTATTCTTTCTGCTTCGCTGGATTCTTCTTCCGCCATTTGCGTTGATATTCAGTATGAGTCATTTATTTCTTCGCTGCTGCGTATCGACCGTAAGCTGTCCAGAAATTCTCCGGCGGCTTCGGGGTTGGGATCACTGGTGCGGGACCGGGGGAGTCGGGCTGAATCATCTGCTGCTCCAACGGTCTCTGATCGTTCGACGGGTGGAATAATACCCTCCCCGCGTTCCGTACGATCGCATCGGACGCGGCGCCTACATCATTCGCCGTCGGCATCTTCCCGCGTGCAAAGTTACTACCCACGTTTCTTCCCCCGTGCGAATTTCTTTTTCTTCTCCGGTAGCTTCTTGAAATCCGTAGCCGCCGACCATTCTTTGAGATCAACGTTCTTCATACTCGGATCGTCCTTGTGCGCGTACATGTATCTCTGTTGACTCTTAGACTGAAACGGCACTTATACCTCCACATACCAGATCGTCGTATTCGGCGCGATCGCATATTTACCGAACGTATGTCTCAGCGCCTGCGCGACGCCGACGTGATTCACATCGTGACCGCAGAGTAAACCTCCCAGTGCCATCCTTGCGTACCAACGATCAATGTCTCTCTTAACACTCGCGTACTCATGGTCACCGTCGATGAAGACCATATCGGGCGTTTCGATCACTGACGCCGCCGCGTGATCGCTACTGATCATCTCCACCCTTGCCTTCGTGCCCTCCATGTTCTTTCGGAACGTATCGGCGATCGCTCCCCGCTGCTCGTCCGTTAACCAATCCACATCCCTCGGTCCATGCCAATCATCGATCGCGTAAACGATACCTAACGCATTATCTGCTAACGCTCTCGTCGATCGTCCCAAATACGACCCAATCTCGACGATGAATCGCCTCCGTTGGGCCTGCTCAGCTAACCACGCAAGCTCCTCAGGCTGCATCCAGCCGTCGATCGTTAGTGCTTTCTCAATGTTAATCAATGCCCGCTCTCTTGGCCGCACTGATCTTATCGCCCCAAGTAATCTTCCTACCCTTCATTTTGGCGCTCATAGCCTGCTTCCACTCTTCAGTATGCGGCACCATTTTCTTTCCAAGCTTTGCTGCGCGAATCTTTGCCTTAGACTCTTCGGAATGCTTGAAACCTATCATCCAAGGCGTTTCCCGCGATATGCCTCTTCGCCGCTGCGACGCCAGTCTTGAAGCTTCTCTCGCTGCTGGCGTAAAATTCGTTCCTTGCTTCGCCGCTTTCACCGCGTCTCGATGATGCTGAGAACGTCTCTTTCCCTTCCAACTCGGAGGATTTTCGCCCCCATCCGTTAGGTTACGCAGGCAACCTGTGCCCAAATCTTTGCGCCCGAAATACTTTATTAATGCAATTTCCTCTGCGAAAGCCTCCGCCTCCGAGGGGAAATTCTGTACAAAGATCCGATCCAACGAATCTGGTCGATGGACTCGATGCCCATCGTTAACAAAAGCGCGGTCGTCGCAGCCTTTGCCAACGTAGTAGGGCGAGCCATCTTTTCGGAACCAAATGTACACGTAATACTGTTTCATTAGTCCAACGGTTCCGATTGGAAATCATCCCCATCCGGCCAGTCCGCATCAGGCGCATCGTGCTTCTGGGGATAATTACCTTCCCCTGCACCCGCAGCCATAGCTCCGTGATAGTGCGCTTCTTCCCGGCTAGGATGATCGCTGTGCTGTTCTTCCCCCGAATCCATCACCGTATGAACATGGTGATGCCCGGAGTTGTCATCGTGGGTGATATGCACTTCCTTAGCCTTCGCACCCATCGTCCCAGCGGCCTGACTGTTCACATCCCCGCCCATATCGCTTGCCCCGCCGGATACCTGCGCGGGCTTCGACTTCTCCTCGCGTGACTCGGGTGATTTACTCCCCTTACCCTCGACCGCATTAGCCTGTGCCCTCGGTCCCTTCTGCGACTCCATGCCGTCCTGCACAGCGGACTCACGATCACGCCTGTTCGCTCGGAACTTTGAGTTACTCTTTTTTCCATCTTTGCTAGCAAAGCTCATTAAATTCTCCTGTGTTTTTCTAAATACTCAGCCGCTAATCGACATTTCACTGAACTATCGCCAAGATGCCCAATCCCAACATTGCATTTCTTATGAATAAAATCGCGTAATTCCCCTGTTTCATGATCATGGTCTAAAACGGGTATTCCCTCTCCTGGATATTCTCCATAAAAAGGCTCTTTACACATGCTACAAATCCCAGACTGGGTAAGTAGCTTTTGCTCGTATTCTTCGAGTGTAATGCCATAGCTTCGACGAATATGAACGCGTTTGACAGATAGGCGACTAGATTCTCGGTTTTTCTCTCGCCAGCGAGTTTTAGATTCCCGAGAACCATTATCTTTTCTTTCCTTCCGGTAACAATTTCTGCATTTCCCTTTAGAAAACACCGGCCTATCAGGATGACAAACTGACCGCTTCTTTCCCTCCACTGTGAGACTCCTGTTGAGCTTCCTCAGCCTGCTTCTTCGCCCACTCAGCCTGCACCCACGCCCACGAGCCTTCCTCTGGCCCTGATAGTTTCTCAAAAGTCCGCGTATCAGGCTTAGGTTTGAATAGGTTACCGACTGGGGAGATGACAGGTATGATTACTGTCTCTAACGTCTCGATCTTCAGCCGCGCAGCTTGCAACTCCGAGCGCAAATTAGCAATGACATCGTCTTTGTCATTTAGCCGATGCTCGAAGTCCGCGCGAACGTCGAGTAGGTCTTGTTCGAGACGCTGGATCAACCGCGAACCGAACAACTGTCGAAAGAACAATCTTATTTTCTCTGCCAAAACGGGGCCTCCGGCTGGGTGAATGCTTGTGTGCGTTTCTTCTGCTCCCCAGCCAACTTCATCTTTCGAAAATGCTTCTGCCACGGGTCCATTTTGTCCATTTCAATCCGATCCCGCACGTCTTGGGGCATCTCCAAGTCTCTGAATCCCCCATACAACCCTAACCTGAACCCGTCATACAAATCGTCCGACCGCGCATCCGTCTTCTGCACGTCATCCAACTGTTTCTTATCTCGCATTAGCGTAGGAATCGCGTGTATGATCTCCTCACATGACCGAAGAATCACAATATTACCCATTTTCAGCTCGCTATACATATACCCTGCGGAACCGATACGGTCGCGAGTTGCGCGTGATACCGGCGGTAGTCCTCTCGCCCGTAACGCCTTCGAATATTCGTCCGCCGGAGAGTGAGACTCTAATACTCTGTTAAACTTCTCGTGCGAGAAGTATATCGCTCTCACCTTACACGGCTTTCCACTAATTAACTCGTACTGAGGATGATCCTGAGGTAGCCTCGGGTAATACGCGGCGTTACGTATCAGATCAGCGTAGTCGTCCTTTGTCACGCTCGTGCGCGGAGCGATCTCGCGGAAGCAAACGGTCTTCACTCTGGGGTCACCGCCCACAGCCGACTTCACTAACGCCTTCGTAAATAAATAAAACGCATTCGTATGTCCCTGTCCGCCCACCCCCCAATCCTGCCCTGCCCACACCGGCTGCCACGGTTGCCAGATGATCCTCTCCGGATCCTCCCGGAGATCAACGATATGATAATCGGGCGCCCAGCAGTCGAAGAACTGGCCCGATACACCGTCCATTCTCCCCTGTAAGAATATCTCGCGCATCGGTCCGGACATCGCGTTCAAACGATCGATCATCCCCGGGTCACGCTTCATGTACTCTTTGTTATCAAGAATTGTCGTGTGGTTATACGCGTAATTCTGGGGATCATAGAAGCAACGCATTTCTCCCGCCTCCAGAACATACCACCTCCCCTCACGATCCTGCCTCGCCCCCTCGGGCTTATTCCACGGTTGCTTCTTAACGAACTTTGTATAGTAATACTCCCAATGCGCCCCGATTGGGTTCGTGTCCCCGACGATCCTCGGTATCGGCACGTTCCCATACTCGTCCGGCTGGCACGCGGCGTTGACGAGGTTTCGCATCGCCAGTCTCTCCCAGATCTCAGGACTGAACTGAGCACACTCGCTGACTTGGATATACGGATACGCTTGGCCGAGATACTTCTCAATGTCTCTCTCGACATCGTTCGCGCAGCCACCGAAGACGATGCGTGAGCCATTACCGGTGAAAGTGATCACTTTGTTCGGCGACGCGACGTACGTGTACATGCTCTGGGGAATGAGTGTCCGCACGTCCTGCACAATGTTATCCAACTCGCTGATCGTGCGGCGGAGAACTAGAATGTCACATTTAGGGTACCGCAGGCAGTACTCAAGAATCCCATGCATGAGCTTGCCGACAGTCTTGCCGCTACGCTGACCGCCCACTTCGAGACACTCGGGAGCGCGTAACACAACGTACGTCCCCGCACCACGAGTAATCTTATGTAGTAACTTAGCCTGGGACGCTTGGAACTTGAAATTGATCCGTACCTCGGGCTCCAGCGCAGGCTTGCGGGTATTAGGCATCAGTTATGCTTCTTCGAATCCGACTCGAACGACTCGTCGACCGCCGTTTCGACGTCGATCTGTTTCAGCCTAGCCTCGTGATACTCTTTCGCGGCTTTCTGTAGGAGTGGGGTAGGCACGAACGTGTCGAGGATGTACCGGTGTAACCCCAGTACCTCCGCCTGGGTGTTAATCACATGCTTGAACTCTTTCATCATCGCTTCGGTCTCTTCGAGCACCTGGATCAACTCTCCCCTCGTGATCGGCTCATTCTCGTCGAAGTCAATATACATATCGTCATTTTCCATTATCATCTCCTTCAGTGAACTCGGCATCAATGAAATCTGGCGAACTCGGTAACGCTTTCTTTTCCTCTGCGAACGGAACGTCCGGCGGGGGAGCGACATACACTAACTGCACCCCACCCTTAGCCATCGCATCGAGAGCCTCGTC
>Ga0210396_10000406_pt1 | contig 58890 bp, 62 predicted proteins | sample IncBWH17OmetaG_FD_155466 | JGI IMG/M metagenome (GOLD analysis project Ga0210396, IMG submission 155466) | Forest soil microbial communities from Barre Woods Harvard Forest LTER site, Petersham, Massachusetts, United States - Inc-BW-H-17-O ... | reverse complement strand
GTCCGAAGCTCGTCAAACTGGCGCGCGCCGGTAAAGTCGTACTGCTGCCGCATCTGGCGTCGGCCACGCTCGAAGGCCGCGTCGACATGGGCGAAAAGGTCATCGTCAACATCAAGACGTTTCTCGACGGTCATCGTCCGCCCGATCGTGTCTTGCCATCCATGCTGTGAGCGGCCAATTTTAGAATTCAGATGCCAATCGGAGCGATGCCGAATTTGAAGATGCTGCCGCGTCGCTTTTGCTCTCTCTCGCTCATCGTTGCCGCCGTCTTGCCTGTCGCCGCGTTGGCGCAGGACGATCAGATCCCGCCGGCGCAGGGCGTGCTGGCGCAAAACGGCATGGTGGTGGCGCAGGAATCGCGCGCCGCCCGTATCGGCAACGACATTCTGCAACGCGGCGGCAATGCGGTGGATGCCGCAGTCGCGGTCGGCTTTGCGCTCGCGGTGAGCTATCCGCGCGCCGGCAATCTCGGCGGCGGCGGCTTCATGGTGATCCACCTCGCCAACGGCACCGACACCACGATCGATTATCGCGAGACCGCGCCGGGCGGCATCAATGCCAAGAGCTTTCTCGATGCGCAGGGCAACGCCGATCCGCAGAAATCGCGCGACTCCGCGCTCGCCGTCGGCGTGCCCGGCACCGTCGCCGGCCTGGCGCTGGCCGAGGACAAATACGGTTCCGGCCGCTTCACGCTGGCGCAACTGATCGCGCCGGCGCTCCAGATGGCGCGCGACGGCTTCACCTTCGAAGACGACAAAGCGGAGGCGTTGCCCAACGAGCGGGCGCGGCTGGTGCGCTGGCCCTCGACGGTGAAGATTTTCTTCAAAGCCGACGGCAATCCGGTGTCCAATGGCGACCGCCTGGTGCAGGGCGATCTCGCCGAAACGCTCGATGCGATCGCGCGCGAGGGGCCGAGCGCCTTTTACGAAGGACCGATCGCCGACGAGATCGCCGCCGCCGTGCAGGCCGCGGGCGGCGTCATGACCGCAGACGATCTCGGCAATTACAGCGCCATCGAACGCCCCGCGGTGCACGGCGCTTATCGCGGCTACGACATCGTTTCGATGCCGCCGCCGTCCTCGGGCGGCGTCGGGCTGATCGAGATGCTCAACATTCTCGAAGGCTTCGATCTCGCCGGCGCCGGACAGGCGGAGGAACTGCACTATCTGGTCGAATCGATGAAGCGCGCTTATGCGGACCGCACTTTGTTTCTTGGCGATCCCGACAAGGTGCAAAATCCGGTCGAGCGCCTGATCTCGAAAGACTACGCCGCGGCGTGGCGCGACACGATCAATCCCGCCCGCGCGACGCCGGCAAGCGCGATCCATGCCGGCGGCACGGTCGATCCCGAAGGCCACAATACAACGCATTTCTCGGTGGTCGACCGTTTCGGCAATGCGGTGTCCAACACTTACACGCTCAATTTCAGCTACGGCCTCGGCCTCGTCGCTGAAGGCACTGGCGTGATTCTCAACAACGAGCTCGACGATTTCGCCGCCAAGCCCAATTCGCCGAACGCCTATGGCCTGCTCGGCGCGGACGCCAACGAGCCGGGCCCCGGCAAGCGGCCGCTGTCGTCGATGTCGCCGACCATATTGCTGAAAAACGGCAAGCCGTTTCTTGTCACCGGCTCGCCCGGCGGCAGCCGCATCATCACCACGGTCTTGCAGATCATCGTCGATGTGATCGACCGCCACATGGATATTGCGCAGGCGGTGTCGGAACCGCGTTTGCATAATCAATGGATGCCGGATCAAGTCTATGTCGAACCCTCATTTCCGCCCGCACTGGTCGACGCACTGCGGGCCTATGGCGACAAAGTCGTGCTGATGCGGCCGGTCACGTCGGCCAATTCAATCATGATCACGCCGCAAGGCATCATGGGCGCCGCCGATCCGCGCACGCACGGTGCGCTGGCGATCGGGAACTAGCGCATGATCCGGAAAAGCGTGCCTTTGGACTTGATCCGAGGGTGGGTACCGGTTTTCCGAAAAAGATCATGCGCAAGCACTAAGCGGCAGCAAACGACGAACCGGAACGGCGCACTGTTCCGGCCAAGGCCACGATCACAAGTCCGCAGACTGCGGCAGGCGCGAGGCCGGCGACGGGCAGACCCGTCAAATCCCACAGCCAGCCGCCGCCGATCGAGAGCACCATCGCGATGCTGTAGCTGATCGTGAACATACCGGCCGAGGTGCGGTGGACGTCGTCGGGCGCGCCAAGCACCGACGGCAGCGCGAGCGTCAAAACGAGCGTCATTGAGCTGACGAAGCCGAGTAGGCCCGCCCAGACGACGATCCAGAAATCCGTCGTCGTCATCATGCCGACGACGCACAACGCGGCGAGGCCGCCGGTCACGCGATAGGCCCAAGGTTCCTTCACCAGGCGTCCGGCGACGCCAAGCATCACGACGGAGGCCGGCAGCTGGCAGAGATTGAGCGCGGTCAGCGATTCGCTGATCAGGTCGGGACGGCCGGCGGCGATGACGTAGTCGGGCAGGAACGCATTGGTGACGTAATACATCGCGTTGATGCTGCCGAGAATGAGACCGAGCCGCCAGATCAGCGGCTGCCGCCAATCGGGCCACCATTTGCGATTGGTCGAAGTCGACGCTTGGCCCGCGCCACCGAGCGTCGAGACGCAGGCGATGACAAGCAGCGCCGTTACCAGCACCGGCGCCGACCAGACGACGAAACTCAAGCGCCAGCTGTCGTTCACCAGCGGCAATAAAAACGGAATGGTGAGCGCAACCGCGAGCGTCTCGCCGACGAGCAACCCATTCGTATAGATCGCGGTGGCGAAGCCGATGCGCTGCGGAAACCAGGTGCGCACCAGAGGCGGCAGCACCGGCTGCATGATCGCGACGCCCGCGGCCATGATCATGGTCGAGACATAGAGCGAGATCGCATCGGGATAGACGCCGCGCGCGGCGGAGCCGAAGGCATTGATCAAAAGCCCCATCACCAGCGCCGGCAAAATGCCGAAGCGCGCGATCAAGAGCGCGCCGGGCACCGCCATGATCGCAAACAGCATCGGCGGCAGGCTCGACAGCCAGCCGATCGCGGTTTCGGACAGATGCAGATCGGCATGCAGCAGCGGCACGACCGGCGGCGTGGCGAGCACGGTCAAACGCAGGCAGGCGCCGCACAGCCACAGCAGGCTCAATCGGGTCAAATCGGGGCGAATGATGGCTCTCTCTTCCGCGCCGTTTGTGCCCATTCGTTCGGGCCGGCGCCGCATTGTTCTGGTTTTGACTTTTAACCCATTTGCCGCGGACGGTGAAATGCTGCGCATCAGACTTGGCGCGGCCGCGCGATCTGCGCATAGACCGCGCCGAGCGCCATCAATAGCGCGGTGCCGAGAAACACCGCGCGCATGCCGATATGGCCGCCGACAAAACCGCCCATGATTGGACCTGCGACCTGTCCGATATAATTCGACGAGGTCGCATAGCCGAGCACGCGGCCGACGACCGCGTCGGGAACGCTGTGGCGGATGATGCTGGTGACGCAGGGCATCAAGCCGCCCAGCGCGAGGCCCATCAGAAACCGCAGGGCGACAAGCTCCCAGCCGGCGGTGACGAAGGCCTGCGGGATCAACAGCAGCGCCGCGACGATCGTTGTGACGACGACGACCTTCCAGTGCCCGACGCGGTCGGCGAGCTTGCCGAGCCGCGGCGCCGACAGGATGGCGCCGAGCGCCGCCGCCGCCATGGTCAGGCCGGCGACGAAGATGACGCGCGGGCCCTCGACGAGCTGCCCGACATAGAGCGTGATGATCGGCTCGATCGACATATTGGCGAAGGTGAGCAGCGTGCCCATCGCCAGCATGGCCAGCACCGGCTGCTTGTCGGGAATCTGCGACCATTTGGCTTCGACCACGGCCTTCTTGGTCAGCGCCGAGCGCTGCTCTTCCTTGATGAGAAACGTGGTGGCGAGGAAGGTCAGGAAGATGACGCCGCCGGCGAGCCAGAAAGTGGCGCGAATGCCGATCAAGGGCGGCAGCGTGCCGCCAATCAACGGGCCGACGAGACCGCCGGCCATGATGCCGGAATTGAGCATGCCGAGCGCCCAGCCGGAACGCCGCTTCGGCGTCTGCGTCGCCACCAGGATCGTCGCGCCCGACGCATAGCCGCCGGCGAAGCCCGCGAACAGCCGCAGGCCGACGAGCTCCCAGACATTGTGCGCCATGCCCATCAGCGACATCGCGATCGCCATGCCGAGGCTGGCGCGAACGAGCATCAATTTTCTGCCGAAACGGTCGGCCATCCAGCCCCAGAACGGCGCCACCAAAGCCGCGGAAAAAAACGTCGCGCCGAAGGCGATGCCGGACCATTGCGCGATCGCCGCCTGATCGGTGACGCCGAGCTCGGCGATATAGACCGGCAGGAACGGCAGCAGCAGCGTCATCGCCACGATGGTCGTGAACGAGCCGATCAGGCAGACGGCGAGATTGCGCCGCCAATATTGGTCTTCCTGCTCGACGGCGCTTCCCGGCGCGGTGTCCATGGTGAATTCGCCCGTCCCGGCTTGATGGCCACGGGGATATAGCCGGTCTTGCATCGGCGAGACCCGGCAAAGACGCAAGACTGCATCCCGCGGCGCCTGCGCGTCTTCTTTCCTCCCGCGTGCGGGGAACGATGGCGAGGCTTGCGTGCTGCTCCCGGATTTCACTTCGTTCGATCCGGGCTACGATAAAAGCGATAAAAAAGGGAAGCGGAACGCCGACAGACGCTTGCTCCAACCTGCCGTGCAGCTGGCACGGCCGCTGCCCCCCTCCATATCCTCCCCCGCATGCGGGGGAGGATAAAGGAGGGGGCAGCTCGCCTGTCGGCGTTCCACCGCGGTTCTAACGTGCGGGCTTTCGCCCGCTGCGCGCGACTTCAGGCCAGGCTTCCTGGGACGCGGCAAGAACGCCGATCTGTGACGTTCCCCCTTCCGGGGGCAGCATCGGACGCAGTTGTTGCGGGCGTTACCCGCCCAAACCTGTCCCAGTCCAGTGGCAGCACCCCACCGGCCGGTCGTAATGCCGGCCTGCATGATGCCCGAAGCCGCCCGGGTGCGGACTGTGTCGTTCCGCCCGCGGGCACCGCACTCGCTCCGCACAATCGAGAGCACCCTCGCGACCGGCGTCCCTTACAGAGCGAGATTCGCAAACGGAATGTAACTGAAACGGTGACAAATGTCCAGAGGTTGTTGCTTAAAATGTGACAGCCTAAAGCGGACGCTCGACGTGTCCGCTTCTCCCCTAAAAGCGGACATTCGTCAGATACGCTTCGGGTCATAAGCAGATATTTTGCTCCTCTATTGGATATCTCGTCGGCGAGGAGCACGGCAACCGCTGCGACGCAGACTCCCAATCGGAATTGCTTACAGTCCCGCGAGCGCCTCTTCCATTTGGAGGCGAGGGCGCACCTCAGGGAACCGAACGCGGATTAGTTGAGCAGCGGATTGGAAAATCCGGCGACCAGCTTGACCAGGTCAGCCTGACGATTAACACCAGTTTTATGATAAGTCTGGTTGAGATGGGTCCTAACCGTGCTCTCGGCGATGCCAAGAGCCTCGGCTACTTCGGGAACGCCGCCAACTTCGACAATTGCGAGCAGCACCCGCAATTCCATCGGTGTGAGTTTATAAGCTTTGGCGATTGCCTCTGGCGGCGAAGGCGTGTCAAGCGCCGCCTTGTGTACGAACAGCGCAGCCACGGCAGCATAGCTTGCGCCGGCTTGCCGGCGGGCGCCCGAGGTCAGCGGCAGCACGTGAGCGACATAACGCTCTCCGTCGCGCGCGACGAGAGGAACGGCGACGCCCTTGATGCCGACCGCTGTGTCACCATTGCCAGCCGTCGCGAATGTGTCGGCCAATGTCCGGTCTGCTTGCGAATCGTTCGCGATCAGGCGCCCTCCTTCTGCGCGGAGAACACTTGCCCTTTTGAGCAACACATCGCCCGCTCTATTGGCATGTACGATACGGCCGATCGTATCGACAAGGAACATCCCTGCGCTAATGCCATCGAGGGTATCGGCGAGTGATTCCGCTTCCGCCTTCTTGAGATCGATCACTTTGCCGATGAGTGTCGCTCTCCGGATGTGGGGGATGACGAGGCGCGCGCGGTGGCGCGTCTCGTCATCAACGAAGCCATCCCGCTTGTTGCGGAATACCACGAGAAACCCCACGCTCGTCACGGATCTGTCGATTAAGCACATCAGGGCGTCGACAATACCTTGCGGCTGCGCCCATTCCTTGTAGAGACGTGTTTGGATCAACTCGGCATGGGGCATGACTTCCAGAAATGATTTCGGCTCTTCGATCTCGACGACAAACTGTGTCGTGGTGAATGGGTCGAGCTTAATGTATTTTTCGAAGTAGAGTTGTCGATAGTGTGGGTCCTGGCCGCCTTCCTCAAAATAAGAACCACCGCGTTTGGCGACCGCATCCTTCCAGGAAAGCGCGATCGCCCAGCCGCCGATGAAGGCTCTGATTTTTCCCAGAACGTCGACCCACAGCGCGGGATCGAGCGCCGCATCGTAAATGTCGCCGATCAGCTCCGACAGCTGCTCCGTCTCCTGCATTGCTGAACGTTCCCATTCAATGGCAATCCGCAACGGTTCGCCCAAGTCTATTACGTTCGGCTTTGTGGGCAAGCGTGTGAGCGACACGGCAACGACGGGCCGGCAATGTCCGAGTTGGGTCAAAACCTGTCGACTGAGGCTCGAACTCAGGGACCCTGTATCGTTGCCGATTCTAATTCCTTCGCGAGCGCCCGGACCGCCTTTTCCGTTTCAGTCTTCAAGGCATCAAGTTGGCAGTCAAAGGGCACAGGAAGGCCGAGACGCTTCTCGGGTTCATCCTTCCACGTGACAGTCACAAACGACCGTTTTTTGAGAACATCGCGATGCAGCCCCTCAATTATCAAAGTCGTCATTAAACGCTCCATTCCAAGGTCGCTACTTGGAAACTCGGCACACACTGCATCGATGCTTTTTAGAATTTCGTCGCTCGTGCCAAGGTCCGAGGTCATTTTGATCAGATAAATTCCAGAGTGCGTCACCGCGCCCGCAATACTGAGCATTCCTTCTTCGTCGCGCTGGGTCTGACCTGGTGATCCATGCTGACTTAAGTCTTCGAAGGCTCCGGCGAAGGAGGTGGCGCGGCGGGCGCTGCAGTCGCCGGTTTCTTTGGTGACTTTCCGCGTGCTGCTGGCGGCGGCGGAACATCAGGCAGCAACACGACTGAAACCGGATTGGGGACGTGTTCGAAGCCCGCGCCCGTGGCCGCATCGACCCCGAGACCGATGACGCCGCCCAGGACAATGTTGCCCGCGGTCGCCGCGACACCGGCGCCGACCACTTGCCGCGACACCGGGATTTGTTGCGGGACGAATCCGTCTTTCTGGAAGGTCGCGATAAATTCTTCGTTCTTTTTGACCGTCAGCGTGCAGGGCGTGATGCAGCCAAGCCCGTTGCTGGTCTGGACTTCGGCGCCGCTTGGCGTCGAATTGAATCCCACCTGATCGGTCGTTCCGCGAATGACCGTTGCGCAGCCGCCGCACATTGCGGCGAGTGCAAACACCACTACGAGACGCACGGCGCCAGCCCCAGATAATCCCCTGAGACAGTATTCCTCAACTTATGCGGGAAGGCAATTGGCAGGCTCGCCTGTGTCGCGGGGGCATCCACGTCTTAGGCGTGCGGGGCCAAAGACGTGGATGGCCGGGACAAGCCCGGCCATGACGACTGGCGACGTTTCGTTCTCCGCTCACTCCCGCGCCAGGGGAATCCAGTCCTTCATTTTAGGCGTGCGGGGCCAAAGACGTGGATGGCTGAGACAAGCCCGGCCATGACGGCTGGCGCGGCGTCGTTTGCCGCTCATTCCCGCGCAAGCGGGAATCCGGTCTTTCATTCATCTTGCGCTGGGTCCCCGCTTTGGTGGGGACGAGCGGATTGGAACTGCAATCACTACAGCTCTTTTATAAAATGATCGGCCGATCCGTATCGTTTCTTTATGCGCGACCGATTACGTTTCGTGCACAACTCGCATCGGGTGTGTGCCATGCAGAGCGCAGATCATCCTTTCGATTTTGACGAAATCGGCGGCGAAAGCCCTCGGCAGGATGCTGCCGAGTCGCTTGAATCTTCCCAGGAGCCAAAATCTCCCGAGGATGCGGCAGACCGGTTCGGTGTCAGGGCCGCGCTGCTGGTGTTGTGCGTTGGGTTTGCTATCGCGGCCATGTGGCTGGTCACGGGTCCAAGCTTCGAGAAGTGCAGCGCGCTGGAAAATCTCGCGCAACGCAACGCCTGCTATGACGCGCTGAGAAACGACCTATTCAAAGCGCCGGCCAAAGGCGGCGACCTGCGCAACGGCTGATCGGCACGTCCGCCGGCGCCGGTCAGCACCCAAAACGCGCCGACTATTGTGTGTCCCGCTTATCGTGCGTCGTTGTTTGTCACCAGCGTCAGCCGCGCTCGCAGCCGATTGCCGCCTTCGACACCGGCGCGACCGCGACCCGCAGTGACCTTGACGGGTTCAGGCGCGGGGTCAGGCGCTGTCGCGATGACGATGGATTGGCCGCGCTCACGCAAGTCGGCAAACGCGCTCCAAGCATCGTGGAGAATGAGCCACTGCACTTTGTCTTGCGGGGTCGATGCCCGCCGCGCCGCCACCAAGCATTCTGACGCCCGATTGCGCCAGTCCGTCACCGTCATCTTCATCGCAGCAGCCCCCCGCACGCAACAGAACCCCAGAAAACTCTCGGTCATTTTTGCGCGAGCTTGTGACGGTTTTGTGCCGATCTGAGACAAAATTCGAAACCGCGCGCCAGCCGCCGGCGGCGCCAAGGCGACGTCAAGGCGACGTCAAGGCGACAGCCGATTCGCAAACGAACAGTTTCAGATGAAACGGACCGCAACAGCCCGGTGAATTGTCAGCGCAATCCGGCACCCCCGCCGGCCCGGCCGTGGTCTACGCGACCTTGGCCTCTGCTGTCGCCTTGCCTTCACCGGCAGAGCGAGCGTCTTCGTTGTCCGCGTTCGCCGCGTAGGATTCGCGCACCAGCGCCGTGAGCCGCCATTCCTCGACGTGACCAAGGGTCGAAAGGCGCTCAGTGGGATTGGCAACCGACCTTTTGTGGTGCTCTCCGGACGCCTCTATGGCCGCGGCAATATCGGCGGCATCCCGCGCGTAGGTTTCAGGCGTCTCTTTGACCGCAGCAGCTGCGGTTGCGATGACCGCCGGGGCCGCAGCAGGCGGCGCCACGATAGCGATCGCGGGTGCGAGTGCGGATTGTTGCTCCGCGGCGGCGGCGGCAGGCGGGGCGGCCGCCGGCACGTCTTCCTTCCTTGCTGCTTCTTCTTTCCTTGCTTCTTGGCTTGCTTCTTTCGCGGCCACTTTTTCGGCAGCAGCGGGCGCAGCATCGACATTTGCATCATTGCCGACAACGTCGAGAACTTCGGAAATATCCTTGATCGCTTTTTCGACCGTGAGCAGCGCGCGGTATTCCTGCGTTGTCGTCAGCCGCTCCAGAATTTTCTGCTTGGCCGTCTGCAAATGCGCGACGAGATCGGGAATATCGGCAACTTCCGCTATCGGCATTTCGATGGCCAGGAATGCCCGATATTCCGGCACCTTCATCAATCGCAGCTTCACTTTATCCCGAACGGTCTGGAGCGAATGGATGACGCCGGATGGTTGTGACTGCGACATGACAGACCCCTAAAGAACTGACCCCTACAGAACTGGCGAAGAAATCCCGACCGTCAAAAAGCTCGCCGAGATATGCGTCAATTTAAAGTCAAAGGACTGCCGCCGAGGAGTATTCAACAGGCGCGCGCGCCATTACCGGCGACGTGAAGCGAGGCGAGTCCCTGGTCCCCGGTGCGCTGCAACGCAGCATTATTCGATCACATCACCTCGTCGACGCGACGATCTCCGCGCCAAACCGCCGTTTATTTGCGCCGCTCATTTGCCGCGCGTCGTCAGCTGGGGGTCGGCCGCCGCGGCATTCTGGGCCGCGAGCCGGCTCAACACCTCTTCGTAGCGGCGGTCGGGCAGCAGCGCCAAGAGGATAGCGGCGATCAGCGGCGACAGGAGCAAAGATGCAACAAGCCAGCCGAGGCCGGATCTGCCGCGGCGCGCGGCCGCGATCCCGATGACGATGGCAAGAGCGAGCCAGATGATGATTGCTGTGAGCATGGCTTGCACTAACGTGAACCAGGCTAGGAGAGTTCCGCCGCAGCGCGTAGGCTGGGCGGAACGAGACGACACCCGTCATGGCACGGCAAGGCGGGAGGAGGGGTTTCACAAGGGCTCAACCCATCCCTCCAGGCTGTCGCCGAGACGCAGGGTTTAACTTGACGGTGTGTAGACGGCGCCTTTAGCTTTGCACCGGCGCCTCAGAGGAATCATTGATGGGGATCACGATGCTTGGATTGACCCGGCTTCAGTTCGCGGCCGCTGCCTTGCTTATCGCGGGTGCGGTGTCTTTGACTGCCGGCTCGGCATGGGCGTTCAGCAGTAGTAGCGCTTCATCCGGCGGAAGCGGCAATGCGACGTTCACGGATCCGGACGATCAGACAACGAACTCCACCCAGGGCGCGCATCCGTTTGGTCTTAATGGTCCGACCGTGCAGTTCGGCGCCCAGCAAGGCCCGTCGACGACCACCTTCGGTCATTTTCAGGGCGACGGTTACAATAATGGGCGGGCTCCCGATCCGTACTTTCGGCCACTCAATGGCAATTAAGCGGGCTGGCAATTAAGCGGGCTGGCAATTAAGCGGACGCGGGGAGTTTAAACGCCCCGGTTCGCCCGAATTTTCGCCAATACGGCCTTGCCGGCGCGGGTCGCCTCGGACATCGTTTCAAAGAATTCGGATTGCTGCACGGCCTTGCTCTTGCCGGCTGCGTAAATCTCCCATCGCCATGATTTGGGCGGACGCCCTTTGTTCTTGATGGCGAGGGTGTAATCGATCGGATCGGGTGCGGTTGTTGCCATGCTTGGTGCTACCGGGAACCCGGCTGGCCAACGACAAAACCGGAATAGGCACGGCGTAACATCAATTCGCACTCCTGCGCGCGCTCCTGTGCTACCTCAGAGCCCCAGCATAGCAGGATTTCGCGTAAATCCCGGATGGCGACATCTACGGCGGTCACGAGGTCGATCTCGACATCAGCGCCATCGCCCAAATAGTCGCCAAAATCACGATAGTCGCTAAACTTAAGTATTTCGGCGCTCACGCATCACCCCCGAATCAATCCGTGGGCAGAATGGACACCGGCGGTTAACGAGCCGTGATCTAGACGCGACTTTGACTTACGAGAGGCAATCTTGGCGACACGGCAAGAGCGCATTGACGCTTACACGCATGACGGAACCCCACCGGCGGATCAGCCGCTGGAGCTCCTTTGCGAGGATCACGTCGGTACCTACGTGATCCCATTCTTGTGTCGATGGCGCGACGGCGCTTGGCACAGCCTGAACACCAACGACCGCATCGATGCCACGGTCGTTGGGTGGCGCCCACCCGGCCAAAATCAGCGGTGAACCTTGAGGTTCTCTGCCGACGTTTTGCCTTTGTTCGCGACCTCTTCGTACTCGACGACTTGCCCCTCATTGAGGCCGCTCAGCCCGGCTCTTTCGACCGCCGAGATGTGGACGAAGACGTCCTTGCCGCCCGCCTGAGGCGCGATGAAGCCGTAGCCCTTTTGTGAGTTAAACCACTTTACGGTACCGGTAGCCATTCTCGAACTCCTGATGAATCCATTCCATATATCACAAAACGAGACGGCTGAAATCCACTTATTGGCGATGACGGCAGCCCATTGCCGAGGACGGCAGCCCGCGTCCGCACAGGGCCATTAGCCGCCGCGCCAGCTCGCAGAAGCCGTGTCCGCTTTGCCCCGAAAGCGGAGGGGTACGGCGAGGGCACGGCGGCCGCACAACGGCGGCGGACATCATGGTTTTTGCCAAGCCGCCCTGATACGGTCCACTCTTGGCGATAGAGCCGCCAGCGGGACGTGCCGAAGTTCTGCCGCCGAAGTCCTGCCGCCGAAGTCCTGCCAATGACCGGCGGCGCAGGTGCCCGCGGCGGGCAAGCATCACATCAGCATCCGTATGTGACGACGTGAGGAACGATCGTGATGCTTCGCCGCCGCCGATTTCTGGTTCTTGCGGCCGGCGCTGCGGCCCTGCCTGCCGCTTCACGGATTGTTCTGGCGCAGACTTATCCGACGCGGCCGGTGCGGATTGTCATAGGCTTTCCCGCCGGTATCGCCCCCGACGCTATCGCCCGCCTTGTCGCCCAATCGCTGTCGATCAGGCTTGGACAGCAATTCGTCGTCGAAAATCGGCCTGGAGCCGCCACGAATATCGCGACTGAAATTGTCGCTCACGCTCAGGGTGACGGCTACACCCTTCTCGTCATCAGCTCGACCAATACGATCAACGTCACGCTGTTCGACAATCTCGGGTTCGATTTCGTTCAAGACATTGCGCCTGTTGCGGGCCTGTTCCGTTCGCCGAATGTCCTGGCCATAAACCCCGCGGTGCCCGCCAAGACGCTTCCCGAATTTATCGCCTATGCCAAAGCCAATCCGAGGAAGATCAATTATGCGTCCGCCGGCAATGGGACGGCGACCAATCTGGCGGGTGAACTGTTCAAGACGATGGCCGGTATTGATATGGTCCACGTCCCATATCGCAGCAGTTATTTTCCGGATCTGCTGAGCGGACAGGTCCAGGCGACATTCGCGCCGGCTGCTGTCGCGCTCGAATACATCAACGTCGGCAAGTTGCGGGCGCTCGCGGTGACCGGCGTCGGCCGCTTGGATGCACTGCCGGATATTCCGACGGTGGCTGAATTCGTTCCCGGCTATGAAGCTTACGTTTGGGACGGCATCGGCGCACCGCGGGCCACGCCGGTCGAAACCATCGGCCGCCTCAACACAGAGATCAACGCAGTGCTCTCGGATCCGAACATGCAGGCGCGTCTGCGGCGGCTCGGCGCGGAGCCGATGGTCATGACGCCCGTGGAGCTCGAAAAATTTATTGCCGCGGATTGTCAGAAATGGGCAACGGTGGTGAAGGTCGCCAACATCAAGTCTGACTAGCCGCTTTGCTCTCAAGGTCGAGATCGAAATCGGTCAAAATGCCTTCGGCGCGATCCACTCATTCAGGGCGACATTGACGCCGACTTGCGCGCCGTAGGACGTGACGTTCTTCTGTGCGGCTTCGCCAGTGAACATGGCGAAGCCGGTGATGCCGCGCTCGAGGCGCACGCTGGTGCCGGCGGACAGCGTCATCCAATCGGTGCCGGGAATGATCGCCGGCATGTAATAGCTCGGCGCCGCGATCGAAGTCAGCGAGGCGGTCACCGTGCGATTGGCGCCGGCGAATTCGTGATCCCAGGTCAGCTTGGCGAAGGGCGACCAATTGCCGAGCTTCACGCTTGCCTGATAGCCAAGTTCGCTCACCGCGGAGTCGCGGGTCTGACCGGCATAGGAGAGGGCGGTGAAGCCGCCGACCGCGGCGAACGGGTCGGTTTCGGTATAGCCGTCGATATAGACGCGCTGCAGCAGCACGCCGGCGAGCGGGCCATGGGTGACGGGGCCGCTTTCGAAATTGTAGCCGCCTTCGGCCGCGAGCGAGATGTTCGAGCCGTTGGTCGAACCGGTATTGGCAATCTGCGCAATGCCGATCGGGACGATGCGGTCCACGTTGTCGTCAATGTAACCGGCGCTGCCGATGATGTCGGCCCAGAACGGGTGGCCGAGATAGGCGGCATAGGCGCTGAGCGCGAATTCGTTCTGCCGGAAGTCGCCGCCGAGGCTGAAGGTTTGCGTGGTGTTGCCGACGGACACGGCGCCGCCGGCGAGCCAGCCCGGCGCGAACGCGTAATCGAAGCCGACCGTGGCGCCGAGCGGCGCACCCGGATCGCCGGGAACGCCCGGTGCGCTCGACTGCATGCCGAGCGCCGACACGCCGCCGCTGATCCAGGCATTATAGGTGCCGACATTGCGGTTCTGCTGCGACAGGCCGATCTGCGTGAACATGGCTTCGATCATGGTCTGCCGCGTCTTCACCGGCGCTTCGGCGAGCAGCGAGATCTCGGTCGGCGCGGTGATGAGGCTGTATTCGTAATCGGCCTCGATGATCTGGCCCGCAGTCGACAGGTGAATGTCGTCGGCGAGGAGATGGGTATATTCGGCGTCCGGCGACACCAGCGTCGAGATGGTGGAGGTCGGCGAGCACATCGTCGACCAGCCGCTCGGGATTCCGGCGGGCTGCGTGCAGGCCGGGCCGCCGCCGCCGATCAGGCCGAAAGTCGACGGGCTCGCCTGCACCGCGCGATACATCGCATTGATATCGGCGGGCACGAAATTGACATGCGCGGCGGCGAGGCCTTGCCATAGCGCCGTGTTGTAGGCCGCGCGCAATGACTCGGTGGGCTGGCCGCCGAAGGACTGCGGCGTGTCGGGGATGATGAAGGTGCGCGCGCCGGCCGCCTGCAACTGAACGATGGCCGCGACGAGCGCGTTGGCGGCGCCGACGACAGTGGCGTTTTGCATGTTCGCCGGCAGCCCCAGGGCAAAAGAAATGTCATTGCCGCCGGAGCTGATCAGATAAAGCCCGTTCGGGTTGGCGACGCCGTTATTGGCGGCGAGATAGTTGCTGATCTGCGTCACGGTGGGCACCGCGCCCAGGAGCGCATTGGCCTGCGCGTTGGTATTGACCTGGGCATTGCGCGCGTCGCCGGTGGCGTAATCGGTGCCGCCCGGCGTGTTGGCCGGATTGGCGGTGAGACCGAAAAAGCCGGCGAGCAATTGCGAGTTGATCGGCCCGGGATTCGTCGTGGCCGTGCCGCCGCCTTGCGTTACCGCGATGGCGAAGTCGGTATTGTAAGTCGGATTGGTCGAATTCGGCGCGGCATTGCGATACCAGCCGCTGTCGACCGTGCTGTCGCCGAAGACGACGACTTGGCTGACGGACTGGCTCGCGGCCGGGGCGCAGCCGATGACCAGAGCCAGCGCGGCGCCAGCGCAGCTACATTTTACGTCGGTCAAATTCATCGCACCGCCGTCCCAACCGGGGATGACGGAAACTACGGCCTGGAGTCAGCCGTTGCAACGTGCGTACTTCTTACTTCGCCGCCGCGACCGGCGCGGTGGCCGCAAGCGCCTGGTAATAAGCGGCAAGGGCGTCGATGTCGTCCCCGGTGAGCTTCTTGGCGAATGCCGCCATGACAGCGGGGCTGTTGTTGCGTGAGCCATCCTGCCACGCGTGCAGCTCGGCCGTGATGTATTGCGCATATTGCCCGGCGAGATAGGGGATCACCGGCGCTTGGCCGGCGCCGCGCGGGCCATGGCAATCCTCGCAGGCCGGAATGTTGCGTGACGGATCGCCGTTCTGCGCGAGCTTTTCGCCGCGCTGCATCAGCGCGGGATTGGGCGGCACTAGCGGCGGCAACGGCGCGCTCGCGCCGGCGTAATAGGCGATCACATCGGCGGTGTCGTCGGCGGAGAGTGCCTGCGCGAACGGCGACATGATGGCGTTGTTGCGCACAGCCGAGGCGAAGTCGCGCATCTGCTCGCGCATATAATGCTGCACTTGGCCGGCCATGCGTGGGAAGGCGCCGCTGCCGTCCGACGCGCCATTCTGGGCGTGGCACTGCGTGCAAGCCGGCGCGCCGTTTGGCGTACCTTGCGTGGCGATCACTGCGCCATGATGCGGATCGGGCGCGCGGGCCGTCTCCTGCTGATAGACCGTCGGCGGAGCGGTGAGTTGCAGGCTCGCCAGATAATCGCTGATCGCGTCGAGGTCTTGCCTGGCGATCGGCGCTTTGTAGACCGCAACCATCTTGTCCACTTCGGCGCGCCATGCCGCCTTCGACAGCACGGGCTGCGTCAGCACCATGCTGGCGGAATGGCAGATCAGGCAGCCGTCGTTGACGGCCTTGGCGGCGCTGCCGGCAAAGGTGCGGTTGCTCTCGGGGAAGGTGACGCCGATCGAATGCAGCGTGACGCCGGCCGCTGAGACCGCGGTTGGTGTCGCAGCAGGCTTTGCCGGCGCGGATTGTGCGGACGCCGCGGACGCGCTCGCCAACAGCAGGAAGACTGCGACCATCGGCTTGTCAGATCTGAGCATGGTTGTCCTCGCTCTGATTTTTATGGCTCTGGGCCGATCGTCTCTAGGCGACAGTGAGCGCGACGCGCTCGATGACATTGCGCATGAAGCCGCCGCCGTTCCAGTTCGGCTCCGGCGGCTGCGCGTCGCCCTTGGTATTGGTGCAGCGGACTTGCAGCGCGAGCGCGCCCGACGGCGGCGCGGTCACCTGCGTGCTCCATTGGCGGAAGCTGTATTTACCTTCGTCATTGCCGAGCTTTGTCTTCCGCCAGGTCTTGCCGTCGTCGCGCGAGAGCTCGACTTGCGCCACGCCGCAATCGCCGCCGAAGGCGATGCCGCGCAGCGCCACCGGGGCGCCCGCCTTCACCGTCGTCTTGGCGCTGACATTGGTGAAGAACGAGCGCGGCAGCATACGGTTGATCGGCACGTTTTTGAAACCCGTTTCGCTGGGCTTCACATTGGCGAATGGCGTGTCGGGAATGAGATAGGCCTTCGCCATCCAGAAATTGCCGTCCGGCGCGTCGAGCACCTCGATGTCGTTGAGCATCTTGACCCAATAGGTCGAATACCAGCCCGGCACGATGAGGCGGACCGGGAAGCCGTTGACCACCGGCAGCTCGGCGCCGTTCATCAGATAGGCCACCATCACCTCGCCGTCTCGGGCGTGGTCGATGTCCAGCGATTTCAGAAAGTCCGGTGCGCCGTCGACCACCGGTGCGTCCATGCCGTTGAAGCGGACAGCGACGGCGCCGGGCTTTACGCCGGCGCGGTCGAGGATGTCGCGCAGCCGCACGCCGGTCCATTTGGCATTGCCCATGGCGCCGTTCGACCATTGGCCGCCGGCGACGCGCGGCGCAAAGAAGCCGCGGGAATTGCCGGAGCACTGGTTGACCGCTGCCATCTCAACGCGCGGCATCGCGAGGATGTCGGCGAGCGACAGCGCGAGCGTGGTGGTGACGTGGCCGCGCACGGCGATGCGGAACGTCGTGACATCGATCTGTTGCGGAATGACGGCCCAATGCCAGCGCACGAAGAACTGGTCGTTGGGCGTGAACACGCCGCGATCGAAGACTTCGAACGGCGTTTCCAGGAGCGGCGGCCGGGTGCGCTGCAGAATCATCTGGCCCTTCTGCGGAAAGGCCGTGGTCAATTCGCGGTCGGTCGGGCCGCTTGGCAGGCCGAGATTGGTGGTGCTGTCGGCCCAGGCGGGGGAGGCGGCCAGCATGCCGCCGAGAATGGTGCCTTGAAGGAAACGGCGGCGGCTTAAGGCGCGTTCGTCGCTGACCGCGTTCGGAGTCGAGCTTAGGCTGTCAGGTCGAAGTGGCATGATCCCTCCCGACCGTGTTTGTTTTGATCACACGGCCGCAGTTCCCGAGCCTCCGCGCGGGTGCCACGGCCGGTGCGAATCTATTGTTGCTCTTACGCTGCTGAAAATAAACAGGGGTGACGGCGGGCTAAGCCGCCGTCACCCCTCTACATTGAGCACTGCATGCGGCGTCTTTGCCGCCAAGCCTATTTGCCGCCAAGCCTAGGCTGTCACGACTGCCGTTAATCGGCGGATACGCCGCTGGCCTTGATCGGCCCGGCCCATTTCTTGACTTCGCTGGCGACGAAATTTTTCAGATAGACCGAAGAGGTGCGATCGGGCGCCACGAGATCGGTGCCGATCGCCTGCATTTGCGTGCGCAGGGCCGGCGTCTTCATCGCCTCCACGGTTGCGTTCCGCAGGCGGTCGACGATCGGCGCCGGGGCGTTGCGCGGCAGGAACAGGGCGATCCAATTATTGGCTTCAAATCCCTTGAGGCCTTCCTGCTGCGCCGTCGACAGTGCCGGCAAAACGGCAGAGCGTTGCGCCGACAGAATGACGATCGGCTTCACGCTGCCGGCCTGGATCGGCGACAGTTCCGTCGAGACGGCATCACAGAGATAGTCGATGCGGCCCGCGATCAGGTCCTGCAGCGCCGGCGCCGAGCCGCGGTAAGGCACATGCTGCACGTCGACGCCGATCGCCGCATTGAGCAGCAGGCAACCAAGATGGGTCGACGAACCGGCGCCGCCCGAACCGAACGACAGCTTGCTGGCATTGGCCTTCACGTAGGCGGTGAACTCTTGCAGGTTTTTCGCCGGGAAGTCCTTGCGGGTCACCAAAACCAGCGGTTGCTCGGCGACAAGCGCGACCGGCGTGAAGTCGGTCAGCGAATTGTAGAGCGGTGTTTTGTAAAGCGTCTGGCTATAGGCCTGGGTGCCGACGGTGCCGAGCAGGATCTGATATCCGTCCGGCCTCGATTGCGCGATCTTTTGCGCGCCCGCCATGCCGCCGGCGCCGCCGAGATTCTCGATGATGACCTGCTGCCCGAGGATTTCGCCCAGCCGCTGCGCCAGGATGCGGCCGACCACGTCGGTCGGGCCGCCAGCCGCGAAGGGCACGATCATGGTTACCGGCCGGGTCGGCCAAGGTTGCACGGTCTGTGCGTAAGCGCCCGACACCGCGAGCGCGATCAGGCTTGCCGCGAGCGCGGCGGTACATCTTTTCAGCATTTGACTTCTCCCCCGACCCCGAGGTGGGTCGCTCAGCTGGTCAATCGGCTTTCGGCCCGCTTCATCAGCTGGGCTGAAAGCCAAACATAAAAATCAGGATCTTTCCAAATGTCTCGATCCGGTGGCTCAAGTTAACGATAGTCCGGCATCCTCTTTGGCGAGGTTTTGTGACGAGATCGCGTCATGCTGTAAAGAGATCAAGCGATTTCGTGACAGAAAGTTAAAATGCGAAAACGGTTGCGAACCGGAACTTTCAGAACCGAAAGCCCGGTAACTAAATCTAAAAATCCCGGCCTGTCCCAGCACTGCCACAATTCGCGGATGGAATTCGTGTACAAGGGGTCAAGTTCGTCCTGTTCCTGTGTAGCGGAGTAGAGTCGGGGCCATGCGCACACGCATCTTTGTTATTTGCTCGTTTTTTGTGTGGATCGTCGCCTTTTTCAGCGTCGTCACCTCATCCGCCCAGACGGTGCCGAAATCCATCGTCGGCGGGGGCACCGACGCCACGATGCGGGCCCAAAAGAACGGCTGGACGGTGGGCATCGTCGGCGGTCTGTTATCCGGGACTTATATGCGGCTCGTCGACGAAATGGCGTCGGCGCTCAACGACGGTGACAATTTCCGCATCCTTCCGATCGTCTCATATGGCGCGGCGTCAAATCTCGACGATCTGCTCTACCTTAAAGGCGTCGACGCGGCCATCACCCAGTCCGACGTTTTCGAGTATTTCCGCACGGTCCGCAAAACGCCAAATCTCGAACAGCGCATCGACTACATCATCCGGCTGCCGATCTCGGAATTGCACATCCTGGCGCGCGACAACATCCAGTCTCTCCAGGACCTGCGCGGCAAGAAGGTTAATTTCGGCCCGGCCGGCACCGGCGCGAGCCTCACCGGCACCATCGTGTTCCAGCGGCTCGGTATCGAGGTCAATCAGGTTCTGATCGATCAGCCGAGCGCGTTGCAGAAGCTGCAGTCGGGCGAGATCGACGCGATCGCCCGCGTCATTCCCAAGCCCATCGACTTTTTCTCGAAGATCCCGGCCAATTCGGGCCTGCACCTCGTGAACATTCCGTTCACGCATGAATTCGAGGACTATTACACGCTGGGCGAATTCAACAAGCAGGACTACCCGACTTTGCTGGAGGGCAAGGACCGCATCGACACGATTGCCGTGCCGGCGGTGCTGGCAGTCTATAACTGGCCGCAGGGCTCGGACCGCTACCACAAGGTCGAGCGCCTCGTGCAATATCTGTTCAACAACTTCAACAAACTGCAGCACCCGCCGTTTCACCCGAAATGGGCCGACACCAATCTGGCCGCGACCGTTCCGGGCTGGACCCGGTTCAGCGTCGCACAGGACATGCTGAACAAGCTGCAGAAGCAGGAAACGACGGCGCAGCAAGCCGACTTCAACGACTTCCTGAGCCGCCAGGCGCATCCGCCGAGCAACGGCGCCGACCGCGAGGCCTTATTCCGCGAATTTCTGCAATGGCGGGCCGACCGTCAGAGCCAATCGAGCCGGTAAATTCGCGGCGCGCGGGCGGCATTGCCGCCCGCCTATCTGCCGCCGAGCTGCGCGAGCATGCCTTTGGCGTCCGGCGATCCTAGATCCAAAGCGCGCTGATACCAGATGCGCGCTTTCGCGTCGTTGCCAGCAACGCCGATGACCTGATGCGCGGCGAGGTAATGCGAGTCATAGGTTGAGGCGAGGGCGAACGCACCCTGCGCGTTGCCGGCTTCAGCGGCCCGCCGGAACAACAGCTGCGCCGACGAAATGTCGCCGCTCTCCATAAAATACTGGCCGCGCTTCATCAGCGTCGCGATTTCCGAACTGTCGAGCGACGGCGTGCTGCTCTGCGCAGGGGGTGCGGGCGCCGGTTGTTGCTGCGGAGCCGGCACAGAGGCAACGGGCGGCGGTTGCGTCGCTGCGGGTGGCGCCGGCTGCATCGCTGCGGGTGGAGGTGGTTGCATCGCCGGCGGCGGCAACGCGGCGGCTGCCGGCGTGTTGATCGCCGCTGCCGTCGCTGCGGCGAGCGGCGCCATAACCGCGCTTGCTCCGCCGCTTGGCTGCGCATTTGCTACCACAACACTTGGAGCGGCATTTGCTGCCGTGCTCGCGGCCGGCATCGGCGCTGGCGCGGCAGGAGGCGGATTATTCGCGACCGCCACCGGCGGATCGGACACCGGCACGACGGCGACGACCCGCGGCTGCAAATGGTTCGCCAGATCGCTTTGGCTGGTCCGTGGCGCTGCTTCTGGCGCTGCCGTCGCGCCGTTGCCGCCGGCGGCTGCCATCGGCATGGCGTCCGTTTTGCCCGGCGAAGCATCCTGCTGCGAGCCGCTCTGGGTCGCCTTCATCAGGCCCGGCCCGAACACCACGCCCACGGCAACCATCGCTGCGACCGATGCGAGCAAAGAAAATCGCCACAGCGTCGATGGCAGTCCGCTGCCGTCGCCGCGAAAACTGATCGGAGGTTCGGGGACCTCGGCGGGTGTCAGCGAGAGCTGACGCTGCAGTTCGAGAAAACCACGATCGCCGCTGAAGGCGGGATCGCCGGCAACGCCTCGTTTGATAGGTCCAATGTTCCGCAGGTTAGGAAGTATTGACGTCGCCCGAGCGGAAGGAGCGTCAAAATCTACAGGCTGATGAATCGGAGAACGCATGATCCAAGCTCCGATGGTTACACAACGACAGTACTTTGGCCTTACTTACACCCGTGCCAATGCGTGCCGACATCCAATATGCCGACATGCTAAATGTCGGCATGCGCTCTGCATTGTCGCAGGCGCGCACAGATGGCTCGCTCTCGCCGGGCTTCGTCATGGCTAATCTTTGAGGGAGGCTGTGTCGCACGAAGATCGGCGCGTCAAGCAACGCACCGAGCAAAAAATTCCAAGCACAGCCCCTCACAATCCCCCGTTAAACACCCTCAGTCTCTGGCTCTGATTTTCCCATCCAAACATTTCAAATTTCCCCCGCACAGAACTTCCAGAGCAGCAAATAATGACTTATCAGGCTTTTATGGTCATATTTGTTCATGGCGAAAGTGAGGTAACCCGGTCCTGACATTAATTCCTGACATTAATGACAAACAGAAGAAACCCCATGATTCCTGGCATTAATGACAAATAGAAGAAAGGCCTCGGTGCCGCGCCCGCGAGGTCCTGGCCGCGGGTTCCATAGCCGAGTTCATGGCCCGGTTCCATTTTAACGGGTTCCATTTTTGCGAGTTCCATCGCCGGCTCGCGGGCCTCAAGCGACGTCGTACCGACAAAGTCACACAGCAACAAAAAATCAAATAGACCGCGGTTTATCGGGTCCTTTTTGATTCCGCCCCGACCCGCCCGTGCTACGTTCTCATCAGTACAGTCGAGTAAGGTGTGGTGGGGAAACAGATGTCCGCGCACAGGCGTGGATTGGCGGCGGCCCTAATTGGCAGCCTAGCCCTGGCCGGATGTGCCCCGGATATGAGTTCGCGGGCGGCCGGCCTATTCGACATGGCGACGCCGCCGAGCGAGGCTCCGAAGACCTCCGCGGTCGCGCCGAAGGTCGCAGCGGTTCCCAAGACGTCAGCGCCCGCAGCCCCGAACACATATCAGGACACGGCCACCTGGAGACATCTCCCGCAGCCGGTCAGCGCCGAACAGTTTAATCAGGATAAAGCGACCTGTACCAAAAAGGGCAACAGCGCCCCTGGCGCGGGATCGCAGGAGATGAAATTTTTCATCGTCTACACGCAGTGCATGCGTTCCTCCGGTTACGCGCCGAATTGAAGCCTCGTGATCGCGCGCCATTTGTTGCGCGCGCAACTATTTCGGGCTCTGCACCGTGCCGCCGCGGAGCCCGACGTTTGCGGTGCCGAGCACCCAGGTCGCGCTTCCAAGACTACTCGGCCTTCATGGACTACTCGGCCTTCATGCCGGCTTTCTGCACCACCGGACCCCATTTGGCGATTTCGGACTCGATGAATTTGCCGAACTCCGCCGCGCTCATGTCGACCGGCGCGGCGCCTTCATTGGCCAAATATTTTTCGGTGTCGGCGGATTTCAGCACGACGGCGACGGCGTCATGAAGCTTGTCGATGATCGGCTGCGGCGTGTCCTTGGGCGCAACGACGCCCCACCAATTGGTCGCGACATAGCCCGGCACGCCGGACTCGCCGATCGTCGGCAGATCGGGAAGGATCGGGCTTTTCATTTCGCCGCCGGTCGCGAGCGCGCGCAGCGATCCCGATTGAATGCTCGGCACCGTCTGCACGATCGAGGAGAACATCACCTGGTCTTCGCCGGCGATCACCGCGAGCATCGCCGGGCCGCCGCCTTTATACGGCACGTGCTGAATGTCGGCGCCCGACATCAGCTTGAACAATTCGCCGCTCAGATGCTGGAAGCTGCCGATGCCGGCGGAGGCGTAGTTGAGAACGCCGGGCTTCGCCTTGGCGTAAGCGAGCAATTCGGCGACCGAGTTCACCGGCAGTTTCGGATTGACGGTGAGCACATTGGTGCCGGTGGCAAAGATGCTGACCGGTGCAAAGTCCTTCACCGGGTCGAAGGTCTCTTTGTAGAGCCACGGATCGACCGCATGCGCGATCGAGATGATGAGAAGCGTGTAGCCATCCGGCGTCGCCTTGGCGGCGAGGTCGGAGCCGACCACGCCGCCGGCGCCGGCGCGGTTATCGACGAAGACTTGTTGCCCGAGCCGCTTGCCGAGCTGATTGGCGATGATGCGGCCGACCACGTCGTTAGAGCCGCCGGGCGGGAAGGGGATGATGAGACGGATGGAGCGAGAGGGATAGTCATCGGCCGCCACGGGGCTTGAGGCAGCAGCCAGAAGCGTCAGCACGAGGAGGCCGCAGACGAGCCTGAGGCCCCCCAGAATGCCGACATTTTCGCGACTCATTTACGTCCCTCCCGATTGTGTTGTTTGGCCGAGCATTCTACAGGCTTTGCTGCAGACTCCGGCTGTTATGTCGCGATCATACGATGGAACGGCCATGGGATGGAACGACGCGAAGCGCTTCGTCTTTCCGTCATGTCTTTCCCGCATTTATGTCGGCGTTATGCGAGCGGCAACGCCGCGCCTCAACGCTGCCGTCTGGATTTGAGTCGTCTGGATTTTTGAGTCATCTGGGTTTGAGCCATCTGAGTTTGAATCATGGGCCTTGCTGTCATTCCTTATCCCGCGATCGATCCGGTGGCGCTCAATATCGGGCCGTTTCCGATCCGCTGGTACGCGCTCGCTTATATCGGCGGGCTCGCCTTCGGCTGGCTCTATGCGTGGCTCCTGGTGCGTGATGACAAGCTTTGGGGTTCAACGCCGCGGCCCAATGCCGATACGATCGGCGATCTCGTGCTTTATTCCGCGCTCGCCATCGTCATCGGCGGCCGGCTGGGGCAAGTGATCTTTTATGAGTGGTCGTATTATTCCGCGCATCCGCTCGAGATTTTCGAATTGTGGAACGGCGGCATGTCGTTTCACGGCGGACTGATCGCGGCATGCCTCGCCATCTGGTATGTGGCGCGGCAGGCCAAGGTCTCGGTCCTCACCGTCGGCGACATTTGCGCGGCGGCCGCCCCCATCGGAATCCTGCTCGGCCGCATCGCCAATTTCATCCGGCCCGAACAATGGGGCCGCCCGGCCGACGCGACGGCTGTTCCCTGGGCCATGGTATTTCCCGGCGTCGACGATCTGCCGCGGCATCCGAGCCAGCTCTATGAGGGCGCGCTCGAGGGGCTATTGCTGTTCATCGTGCTCGCGATCTTTGTGCGTGGCGGCGCCTTGAAGCGGCCGGGCCTCACCACCGGGATCTTTCTGGTCGGCTACGGCGTGACGCGAATCTTTTGCGAATTCTTCCGCGAGCCTGATCCGCAGCTTGAACAGCTCGCGCATGGGCTGACCATGGGCATGGTGCTGTCGGTGCCGCTTCTCCTCATCGGCGCGGCGCTGATCGCCTATGCGGTGCGTTTCCGCCGCGAGGCCGATTCAGGCCAAGGTGCTGCTGCGGCCGGGCCACGCGCGAACCAGGGCGTGGACTCATAACGCGCAGGCGTGCCGGGTTTCGGGGTCAAAGGGGACGTTCTCGGCGTGATCGGGCCGCGTTCCCGGCTAGTTGCCGGGCTGGTAGCCCCTGCGGCTGCCATCGTTGTTGAAGTAATTTACGCCGCCATTCGCGCTCGGCACGCGATAGCCGGTGCGATTGCCGTTGCTGTCATAGATGCCGTTGGCGTTGTTGTAATTGTTGGCGCTGTTTTGCCAATTTTGCGGATTGTTTTTCCAGTTCTGTGAACTGTTCTCCCAATTTTGCGAACTGTTCTGCCAGTTGTCAGGACTATTCCGCCAATTTTGCGGACTGTTCGCCCAGTTTTGCGAGCTCGGCGAATTGTTCCGATCGTAGATTTGAGCGAAGCAGACGGTGCACACGAAAGTCACCGACAGCATCGTGCACAAGTACAGGGCGGTCTTAAGCCAGCTCTTCATCGCCAATCTCCCAGAGATGTGCAGAAAGTCTGCGCGCGTCTCATGACCTGGGAGAAGCGACTAACAGGCCAGCCTTACCATCGCGTGGAGCTTATCCGATCATTTTGCGATAACTCACGAAGATCGGCGCAGCAATAACCCATCCGTAATCGCGGGGACTGCCTCTCCCAGTTCGGAGCGCGAACTCACGCCGCATTGTCAATTTGGGCTTTTCGCTGCACGCGTCAGAACAGTCGCGTGACACGGATGGCGAAGCGCGGCGGAGCGGAGAGAAGCGGTGTTGCGGAGATAGCGCGGCCACGGCCAGATCGGCCCGATAACCGGGAAAACCGTGACGCTGACCGTACCGCAAACGGCTGCTCCCGGCTCATGGGCAGCACCACCCGATACAAATTCAAACTTGTCGTAGCACTGCGTTGAGCCCTCAAAACAGCTGAGATAGGCGTGAGAGAATGGATAAACGCCAGACGCGGGCGCTCCGGACATGCCGTATTTCAAATCTGTGTCGGCAATCGTGATGTAGTCAGGACCAGGAGGATATTCGGCGACATACACGAAATAATGGCCGAGTCCGTCATCGGTCGGCCCAACAGTCCATGTACCGGCAATATCCGCGGCCGAAAGCGCGCCTGAGCCGGTGACATTGACCGGTCCTGCAGCAAACCCGGTCGCGGTGTCATATTGGAACGAGATGTTGAACTTTTCGGTGCATCGCTTACCGCCGCACGAATTGTTTCCTGCGGCGGCCCGGAAGGTGAGATTTGATATCGTGACATTGACGACGGCCGCGTCAGCCGGACCGGCAAACAGCCCGCACAACATCCCGCACAGTAACCAGGGCGAAAACCAAGACCACAACCGAGACGAAGCGATTTTGGCGACTGCCATTGGAGCCTCCCCGACCAGAAGCTCCCCTTAACCCCAAGGAAATGCTACGTCCCGCTACACCTGTCGTCAATTGACATCGGCGCGTCGCTGCCGCGCTCCCGCATATCGCTCCGCCGACGCGGGCCGCTTATAAACAGCGCGCCAGCAATGAGGGAGAGGAAGGGCATTCGTCAGGACGAGGCAGCCGGTACCTCTACCATCGTATGTGTGTACTCGACGCTGTCATACACAGACACCTGAACGATCGGATAACCGGTCTTGATAGCGAGTGCCGCCGATTGCGCGGCTTCCAATGTCGTGTAGGAGCCTTTCGTTTGCCGGTCTACCTGCAGCAAATATCGGCCGCGCTCTGGCCGCACACGTTGTGACAAAACCTCATCGACTTCCTTTTCGGAATCATCCTTTGCAGGCATTTTGATTTGGCGCGAAGCCATTCGGTACTCCTTTGTGGGGGAAGTTCCTTATTTAGGCGCTCTAGGCATCGACTGCTAGAGCCTTATCGTTCCTGATACAAAAAAACCAAATACAACACGACCACCTTCGACGAGGCGATCAGCGGACACGCGCATGGTGACGGGTCGTGTCTGCTTTCGGAGTTAAAGCGGACGCCCGAGCGCACCTCTCCCATTGCTGAATTTTTCGCATCGGCGGCCGTTGCGGGAGCCATGCAGCTCGGCGGATAAGTTGTCTGCGTTCTTTCGCGGTTGGGAATGTCGGTAATTGGCACTTAGCGGACGTTCGGCCATAGCAGCATGGATGTCCGCTATGACCCAAAGCCGCTATCGCGAAATTTTCTCATCGAGCGGCTATTACGAATCAGAAGTGGTATCCTGAAATGGCTTCCAGCGACGAGTGTTCTGGACCCACTCTGGTATTCGCCTGCGAAGGGTGACGATGCCTTCCCTGCGCAAGATGAGCAGAATTCCGATTCCGATTTTCAGAAAGCCGACACCGTAACCAGCTAAATTAGGCCAGTTCGCGACAGCCCAAGGAATGCGGGCGACGATAGCGTTGATAGAGACGGATGCCGCTATTCTGATGAGGTCTGTAAATCCATCGCAGAGGAAGTAGATTCCCAGGACAGCGATTAAAATTGCTTCGATTTCGGGCAGCTTGGGCGAATTGTTCGCGTCAGCTGATTCCTCGGTGGTGGGTATCGAACCGTCAACACCGCGCCTTGCCCACCAGATCATGCCAATACCTACGATGAAATAGATGAAGAGCTGGGCAAAATAATCCACTGCCAGCACCATTAATGTTTCCGTGCTCGTGCCCCCCAGCCTTTTAAGCGCGCGAAGATAAAAAGAGAACCCTTGGGCCGCTTCCGGCAGCCTTATCAGCGCCTGCAGCACGACAAGCAGGCCGCAAAATTTAACGAGCAGTCGAGCGACGTCGCGTCGGCGCAGCATCTAAGAAGCATAGGTGATGACGTGAAAGAATTGTAGCTCGAAATGGAGTGTTCTGAGCTATTCGGCCCTGATTGCGAGTCGCGGCGGTGCAGTCCGTTTCTGGCCCAAAGCGGACACGCCGATCGCCGATGATCATGTCCGCTTTTGAGGGCAAAGCGGACGTCACACTGTCAAAGCCCCTTCGCACCGCCTGCCCGTGCACGACGCGCCGACCGGCGCGGCTCTATACCTTGGTATAGGGAGATTTGCCCAATGTTGAATGGAAGGCGGCGGTCCAGGGGCGGAAAACTGGCAAGCCAGCGAAATATCGCGGCGCGACGGGAGGGCCTCAATGAAACTTCAGATCATGAGTGCGGACCTGCGGACCGATCTGGCAGTCACCACGATAGCGCTGAGCGCTGTGGCGGTGTGTGCCGCGATCGGCTTCATGTTCAACTTGGTAATAGCGCCATTTTGACCGCCGGCGCCTTCGATTGCCCGCATGTGAGATAACGCTTTTGATGAGGGGGATACCTATGGTCACGGCTAAGGAATATCGGGAATTAGCGGTGGAGTTTTATCGATGGGCCGATGAGGCCGAAGCCGAGGAAATACGCGACACCTATTTGCGCTTGGCGCGCGAATGGACGTTGGCGGCGTTGGGCGCAAATGACTTACCGGGATCGCCCTGCGAACATTCGATCGTCACCATGACTCGGCAGTAATGGGTGTCAAAAAACGGCTCGCCGCTTTCGGGGATTTGAACGGCACATGGCTGCTGCCGCAAGTGGTCAAGATCAACTAAGCGCACGATCCCGAGCGGATGCGTGATCCACGTTGAACCATCAGCCACGATGTCTGCTGTCGGCCCAAAGCGGACATTCCGACGGTCGCGATTAGTGTCCGTTTTCGGGATTACAGCGGACACGACTTCCATCAGCCAGCGCATCCGCTCATGACCCATATCGACCGTTCGCCTTGAGGCAACGGCGCGATGCAGCATGGGCAGCGTGCAGCTATCCCGATCATTTACTCAATCACCTCGTCGGCGCTCGCCCGCACCCTTACCCGCCGCCCAGCCGCTGCGCCATCAGCACGATGGTCTTGCGGTAGACCTCGGAGTGATTCCACTCACGCATCGCCACCTCGAAATTCGGCGTGCCCGCGGTAAACGGCGCCCCGGCCCGCCAGCCATTGGTCTTGAGCAGATTGGCGGTCGAGGCCAGCACATCTGGAACGGAATGGCGCAGATCGACATGGCCGTTGCCGTCGTAGTCGACGCCGTACTTGATGTACGACGAAGGCAGAAACTGTGTCTGGCCGATCTCGCCGGCATAGGCGCCGATGAGATCGCGCAACGGCAGATCGCCGCGCTGGACGATCTGCAGGGCGGCGATAAGCTCGCGCTGGAACAGCTCGGTGCGGCGGCAGTCATGCGCCAGCGTCGCCACCGTGCGGATCACCGGCAGCTTGCCCATGTCGCCGGTGCCGTTGTCGCTTTCCAGCGTCCAGACCGCCACGATCACCGGCCCGGGCACGCCGAATTGCTGCTCGATGCGCCCGAGCAGCACGGCGTGCACCTGCATCAGTTTCCTGGCGCGGCTGATGCGGGCCGGGATGACTCGGGTGGCGGCGTATTCCTCGAAGCTCTTGGCGTGGAACATGCCGCTCTGGCGGCGGTCGAAGGCGAGGACGGCGGGGTCGGGCGTCAGGCCGGCGAAGGCCTGGTCGATGACCGCGCGCGAGACGCCCTGGCCCTGCGCGTCGCGCGCGATCGCGGCCAGGAAAGCGTTGAAGTCGCCGCCGCATGGCGCGGCGAGCGCGGGGGCGGCGAGGAGCAGCAGGACGAGGGCAAGGAGAAGGCGGCAGGACTTCCTCATCCGCGTATCCTAACCCGCAAAGACCAACCAGTCACGCTGCTGGTCCAAAGCCGACGTGTAAATCTATCAGGATACTTTTTGCTGCAGTGCATGAGTCCGCTTCTGGCCCTTAGCGGACGCGCCTAGCATTGGCGTTGGTGTCCGCGTTCGGATGCACAACGGACACCAGAGTCTAGCGGGGTCGCGGCAGCTAATGACCCAAAGCAGACATGGGCCTTGCTGGCGCATGAGGCCAACTAGTCCAAGCCCGCGCGGCGGAATCCTTCCAAATAGTGTTCCCGGTCGGCTTCCAGCTTGATCGGCATTTGGCTTGCAATCCAGGCAAGCGAAATGTTGGGCTGTGCGCGGCGAAGCTCCTGTAATGCGACGCTGGCAATATCGGTCCGGCCGGCCATGCCGGCGGCAGCCGTCAGCACTCGGTGGGCGCCGACGAAATCGCTGCGCTGTCTGATGCCCTCGCGCGAAAGACGCATCGCCTCGGCATAGTTGCGCCCGACGAACTGGGCGTAGGCGGCAATGCCATAGTAGATCGCCGAGAACGGATCGCGCGGGCTCAACCGCAGCGCACGGCGCGCGGCCACGTTGGCTTCTTCCCACCGCCCGCAATAGGCCAGCGCCAGGCCATCATAACCTTGGGCTAGTGAAAAGTTCGGGTTGAGCCGTAGCGCCAAGTCGAACTCCGCCAGCGAGTCGTCGAAGCGCCGCGTGAACAGATAAACGTGGCCCAGTGCGTAGTGCGCCCAGGGATCCTCACTGTCGGCTAGGATCGCCGTCAGCGCTGCGCGCTCAGCGATCGACACCGCCGTCTGCCTGTCCTCCCAACCCATGTGGGCGCTAAACGTGTGGCTGGCGGCGAGCACACCGAGAGCCTGGCCGTAATTCGGATCGATGGCGGTCGCTTTCTCGAGCAGAGCCTGCGCGACTACATTATCCTGTCGTGTTACTCGCCAGTAGTGCGACAGCGCTCGCATTACGAGATCCCATGCGTCCAAGCTGTTGGGTGGCTTACGCTGGGCGCGAAAATTTTCCGCGGCATAGAGCTGCGGCTCGATTGCGGCGACGATGGCCTCGGTAATCTCGTCCTGCACCGCGAAGACGTCGGCCAGGTCGCGGTCGTAGCGCTCCGCCCAAATATGGCTTCCGGTGGCGACATCGTTGAGCTGCACTGTGATGCGCACCCGGTCGCCGCCCCTGCGCACGCTGCCCTCAACTACGTAGCCGACGCCGAGTTCCGCCGCGACCTGTTTCATATGGACGGCTTTGTTTTTGTACACGAAGGAAGAGTTGCGTGCGATCACGAAGAACCAGCGCAGCTTGGACAGCGCGGTGATTATGTCCTCACTGATGCCATCGGAGAAATATTCCTGCTCTACGTCGCCGCTCATGTTTATGAAGGGGAGCACGGCGATTGCGGGGCGATCGGGCAGCGGCAAGGCCGGCCGCGACTGTTCGTTAATTCCATTAGGCTGCGGACCTATCGCGTGTGCCGGGTCGGCGCCATTTGGTTGGATGCGGACGGCCCCGACGAAGCGAAGACCTTTGCGCGGTACGGTGCGGATGAGTTTCTGATCTTCACCGCTATCGCCGACCGCCTTCCGGGCGGCGTTGATGCGGCTCGTCAGTGTCGAATCTGATACGATCCGGCCGCCCCAGACTGAAGCGATGAGATCGTCCTTACTGACGACGCGGTGCTGGTTCTGCACCAAGTAAATCAGCAGATCGAACACCTGGGGCTCAACGGCAATGGGCATCGACCCGCGCCGCAGTTCGCGGCGGTCGGTGTCAAGCGTGTGATTATCAAAGAGAAATTGCACTTCGCCGCCCCGGGAGCCGGACTGAAAGCCACTCTCAAGGAATACTCAGGCTCATCTCAAGGACAAATCAAGCTCCCGGCAAAGTCATTCGATCGCGCCTTGGGCATTCTCCCGCCTTCGATCGCAATCCCTGCGGTCGTAACGGATTGGACGAGGCAATGACCCAAATCCAAGCAATCGGCCAGGACGCGCGCGGCGGACAGGGTAACCTCATGAGCCGCCTGCTGGCGTTTCTCTACGGAATTGCGTCCTACGTCGTATTTTTCGTCACCTTCCTCTACGCCATCGGCTTCATTGAGGGCCTGATAGTGCCGAAGACAATCGACATCGGACCTGTGGCGCCGATGACGGAAGCACTTATCGTCAACCTTCTACTTATGTCGCTGTTCGCCGTTCAGCACAGCGTAATGGCGCGCAAACAGTTCAAGCGATGGTGGACGCGATTGGTCCCGCCCTCGGTCGAACGCGCCACCTACGTGCTTTTCGCGAGCCTCGCGCTCGCTCTGCTGCTCTGGCAGTGGCGACCGATGCCGACTGTCGTGTGGCAGATAGCCAATCCGCAAATCGCGGTTGCCGTAATGGTCTTGTCATTCATCGGCTGGGCTATCGTGCTGACCAGTACGTTTCTGATCAATCATTTCGAGCTGTTCGGATTGCATCAGGTGGCTAACAATCTAACCGGCCGATCCATGCCGCTGCCGCGCTTTCGGACACCGCTCTACTACCAGTTCGTGCGGCACCCGATTTATCTCGGCTTCGTCGTCGCGTTCTGGGCGGCGCCTACGATGACGGCCGGGCACCTGCTGTTCGCGGCGGTGACCACGGCCTACATTGTCGTCGGCATAAAATTGGAAGAGCGTGATCTGATCGATTTATTCGGTGACCAATACCGCTCCTATAAGGGTCGGGTTTCGATGCTCGTGCCGTGGCGCAAGTCGGCCTGATCCGCCTGATCGAACTTCGGACGGACCGCCGAGAGATCCTGGGCGGGTTTGAAAGACCAAAAAAAACGAGCCGAAGTCCAATCAGCGTTCTCGATGATGTCCAATTCTAAGGGAGATAAAGGTGCCACCAGACGCGTCGACTGAACTGCTGGTGCGCGCTTGAAGTACATGGAATATGAATACGAATTGCAAAATTATCGAGATGTGCGAAATCCGTCATGCCGCGACAACGGCCGTGTCCGCTCATGGCCCCTAGCGGACGCCCCAGTTGGCTGCTGGCGCGGCGACTTTCGGGGATAAAGCAGGCATTGATCAATGTTTGCCCGTCGAGTCTCAATTCGTGAGTACACGCCCTGATCGCGCGATTTTTCAGCTCGCCGCCATCTCGCGCACTTCCTTGGCCTTGGCGGTGCAAGCCGCGAGCAGGAAGCCCAGATCGGTGCCGGTCGAGACATAGCGCGCGCCCATTTTCACAAACTCTGCGGCAAGCTGCGGACGGGAGGAGAGTCCGCCGACGCCGACATGCTTGCCGTAACGGCGGCAGACGTCGATGGTCTTGGCGTAAGCGTCGCGCAGGCGCGGATGCTCGTATTGGCCGGCGAGGCCCCAGTCGGCGAGCATGTCGTTACTGCCGATCAGCACCATGTCGACGCCGTCGACGCTGACGATCTCGTCGGCCTTGGTGAGCGCTTCCTCGCTCTCGAATTGCGCGACCAGCATCGTCGCCGCATTCATTGCCGCATCGGCTTGCGCAACCGGAAACGAACGATAATGCAGATGGGGCAGGTGACCCGCGGCCGAGCGCTCGCCGAGCGGCGGAAACTTTGCCGCGGTCACATAGGCGCGGGCCTCTGCCGCCGAGCGCACATGCGGAGCGATGACGCCGAGCGCGCCGGCATCGAGCACGCGCGAGACCTCGGCGACACTCGGCACCCGCACCAGCGGGGTGATGCCGGCCGCGAGTGCGGCGGTGCAGATCTGGCCGGTGGTTTCGAGCGAGAAGCTTGCATGCTCAAGATCCACATAGAGACTGTCGAAGCCTGCCGTGGCGGCGATGCGTGCGATCTCGGGCCCGCGCACCAGCCGCACGATCATCGAGGCGACGACCTCGCCGCGCTTGAGCTTTTCCTTGGCGTGGTTGCGCAAGATATCTTCGATTTTGCCCGGCATTTTCCCCGCCCGCTTTTTCCTGCCCGTTCTGAAGCTCTTAAAGTGACATCTTAGCCCGCTTCTCAGGTAACGTCTTAGCCGGCACCTCGTGTAAAATCCCACGCGAGTTGACCCCTGACAGCAAGAGCGCTGGCGGCTATGCTTGTCAGCGGTACGGGAGGAACGGCCGTGAATTACGCCACAGACTTCAAGTCGATCCGCAGCGATGTGTCCGAGCAGGAATGGCAGGCGCGGCTCGATCTCGCTGCCTGTTACCGGCTGGTCGATGCCTATGGCATGACCGACCTGATCTATAACCACATCACCGCGCGCATTCCCGGCACCGACCATCTGCTGATCAATCTCTACGGCCTCCTTTACAAGGAGATCACGGCCTCAAGCCTGGTCAAGATCGACGTCGAGGGTCGTATCATCGCCAAGCCCGACACCGATTACGGCATCAATGTCTCGGGCTATGTCATTCACGGCGCCATTCACAAAGCGCGGGCGGACGTGGCCTGCGTGCTGCACACCCACACCCGCGCCGGCATGGCGGTGTCGGCGATGAAATGCGGACTTCTGCCGATGTCGCAGACCTCCATCCGCTTCGTCGGGCATATCGGCTATCACGACTATGAGGGGCCGGCGATCGACCTCGACGAGCGCGAGCGGCTGGTGCACGACCTCGGCCCGCATGACGCGATGATCATGCGCAATCACGGGCTGCTCAGTTGCGGCGCCACCATCCAGCAGGCATTCAACACCATGTATCAGCTCGAACTGTCGTGTCGCTCGCAGGTCGACGCGCTCGCGGGCGGCACCGAGCTCACGATGCCCGGCGAGAACGTATTGGCGCATACCGCGCATCTTTATCAGCCGGGCGCGCGGCGGCCTTACGGCGTGCTCGAATGGCCGGCGATGCTGCGGCTCCTGACAGCCGAGCAGAAGAATTCCGGCTATCCGCCGTATTGGAATTGAGTTTTCCGGTTTCGATGCCGCAGCTCTCAGCGATCATCATCACCCGCAATGAGGCGGCGAATATCGGCGCCTGCCTCGACACGCTGGCCTTTTGCGATGAGCGTATCGTGGTCGATTGCGGGTCGAGCGACGGCACCGTCGACATTGCCCGCGGCAAGGGCACGCGCGTCGCGCATCACGACTTTTCCGGCTTCGGGCCGCAGAAGAATTATGCGCTGTCGCTTGCGACCGGCGACTGGGTGCTGTCGATCGACGCCGACGAGCGGGTGACGCCCGAGCTTGCGGAAGCCATCAAGCGCGCGATGGCGCAAGTCGCGGCCGACGGCTTTGAGCTGCCGCGCATTTCAAGTTTCTGCGGTCGGCCGATGCATCATTCGGGCTGGTTTCCAGATTATGTGTTGCGGCTGTTCCGCCGCGGCAAAGGCCGTTTCGACGATGCCATGGTGCATGAGCGCGTGATCTGCGACGGCACTGTCAAAAGGCTCGATAAGCCGTTGATCCATCATCCGGTGTTGAAGCTTGAAGACGCGCTATCGCGGATGGACCGCTATTCGACGGCGAGCGCACAAGCGCTCGCCGCCTCAGGCCGCCGCGTGTCGTTCTTCACCGGCATCGCGCATGGATGTTTTGCCTTCTTCAAAAGCTATGTGCTCCGCCTCGGCGTTCTCGACGGCGCCGAGGGTTTTCTGCTCGCAGTCGCCAATGCCGAGGGCAGCTATTACCGTTACATGAAAGCGTGGCTGGCGCAGCGGGCGGCGGCGCGCAGCCGCGAGTGAACAAAGGCCGCAGACTCAAACACCGACGAGGCAAAGTGCCATGAAACTTCCCCGCCGAAAGTTTCTCCGCGCCGCTGCAAGTACCGTCGCAGGTGCCGTCGCTCTGCCGGCTTTGTCGCGTATCGCCTCAGCATCTGATTATCCGACGCGGCCGGTGCGCATCATTGTCGGCTTTGCCGCCGGCGGCGCCCCCGACATCCTCGCGCGTCTCTGCGGGCAATGGCTGTCCGAGCGGCTCGGCCAGTCCTTCGTGATCGAGAATCGCACCGGCGCCGGCGGCAATATTGCGACCGAAGCCGTCGTGCAGGCGCCCCCCGACGGCTACACGCTGCTCCTTGCTTCGACGGGCAACACCGTCAACGTGACGCTCTACAACAACCTGAATTATGACTTCCTGCGCGACGTCACGCCGGTCGCCGGCATCAGCCGGGAGCCGCTCGCCATGGAGGTCAATCCGTCGCTGCCGGTCACAACGGTGCCCGAGTTCATCGCCTACGCCAAGGCCAATCCCGGCAAGATCAATTATGGATCGGCCGGCATCGGCAGTTCGCTCCATATGGCCGGTGAACTGTTCAATCTGAAGGCCGGCGTCAAGCTCGTGCACGTGCCGTATCGCGGCTCGCCGCCGGCGCTGACCGACCTGCTTGGCGGCCAGCTGCAGCTGATGTTCTGCCCACTGCCGCCATCGCTCGAATATCTCAAGTCCGGAAAGCTGCGGGCGCTGGCGGTCACCACGGCGGCGCGATCGCAAGTTCTGCCGGACATCCCGGTCATTGCCGACTTCGTGCCCGGCTATGAAGCGAGCGCGTGGTACGGCATCGGAGCGCCCGCGCATACACCGGTCGAGATCGTCAACAGACTTAACGCCGAGATCAATGCCGGCCTCGCCGATGCCAAGCTCAAAGCGCAGCTCACAGATATTGGCTCTGTCCCATTCGTCCTGTCGCCGGCGGACTTTGGTAAGCACCTTGCCGCCGAAACCGAAAAATGGGCCACGGTGATCCGCGCGGCGAATATCAAGGCGGATTGAGCCGACCACTGGCAGTCTTACTGCGGCGGCGCAACGAGCTCATAGCCAGCGGTGCGCATGCATTGCGAGAACTGCAAAAAGAATGCGAACTCAGGCGAGCCGGCGCCGACGGGAGCCGAGCTTCCTTTGTTTTCGCATTTGGTCTTGTCTTGTTCGAGTTCTTGATCGCTGACCGGATCGGGATGATGCTTCCACGTGGCGGACGGCGTCTCAGATGGAGCCGGCGCTGCATCGGATGCCGCCGGCTTGGCGGGCTGTTGGTCGGATTTGTCCGCATGGTCCGGACGTAAGTACCAGCATTTGCGGTGACGCTCCCGATCGGTGTGATAGCGCCACTGGCTGCCGTCGGGCGCGTCAGAATTCGGTTCAGCATGGCAATCAGACGCGCGGGCCGCCTTGGTCGGCATGCTCATAGTCGCGGCCGACACGAACAGCGCAGCAACAATCGCGGTCATCCCGATCGGACTCGAAATTCGTTCCAGCACGATCACCTCCGCGAGGCTAGACGATGCAAAAACACAACTTCGGTAGAAGTTCGGCGAACCGGGCGTTTAATTGCGATGCCGGAACCCGACTCGCCAGCCTTCAGCAGATGAAGCTCACTTCTAGCACATGTCCGCCAAGTGCTAGAAGCAGAAGTCCCGTGACCAGCGGCCGCACTACTCCACGCTTAACGGTCGGCGCTCAGGCGAAAGTTCATCTCGATCTTGGTGGCGGAGCCGCCGCTCGGAAGGCGCCAGTCCGAATAGCCGGGTGTTGGATCCGGATCGTAGGAGAGATCCAGCCGCCAGTTTTGCTCAGGGACGCCGGGCAGCGCCAGGCTGACGGCCCGTTGACTCGTCTTCTTATCGAGCGTGGCAGTCGCTAGGATAACTTTACGGTCGCCATCATGAGCCCGCCAGCTTTGGCCGAGCATGACGATCGACTGTTCCTGCCCTTCCTGCACGGTGATTTGCACATCCTCGTCGGACGGCGGCAACACCATGCCGGGCGGCAGCCGGAACTGCAGGTTGAGCGTCATGAAGCCGTGCGTGAGGTAGGGCGAACGGATGAGTTCGTACCATGCCCACCAGGCAAGCGTTGCGGCGATAACCAGAACGGCGGCGGCAAAGGGGCGCGAAATGCGCGTCTGCTGCCGGGGCGCGTCGTCCGGCTTCTCTGCATCCGGCGACGGCGCACGGTCGCGGACGAAGCCAATCTTGGTGAACAGCCATATGCCGGCGACGAAGCCAGCGAGACCGCCAATCGGTCCGATATTGAAGAAGGCGCCCATGGCGATGCCGCCATCGCGGTCCGGACCCGCAAGGCTGATCACCAGAAACGCAAGCCCGAACCAGCCGGCGAGCGCGCCGAGAACACCAGACAGGATGCCGAGGGTGAAGCGCATGAACGGGAGGTGCGTGGCTACGCTCGAGTCGGGACCAGCGCCGCCTCGCTTGCAGCTCAAACTAACAGGTGCCGGCAACAACAGCTAGCGCGCGGTCGACATCGAACAGTTCCGCATTCGCGACCTGATGAGCGGCGCGTGAGGATCTGTCCGCGAGGCGAGGCAAATTGAAGAGAGGAGGAGTGGGTCAAACCGTTGCTGCGTCGCGCAGCGGCGCCCGGCTCAAGTCGTTGCCGGCGGCGATGGCCTTCTGCAAGAGGCGCACAAGCTCCTTGGCTTCCTTTTCAGTCAGGCCGCGCACCATGGTCCGCTGCGCCGCCTCGACCGCCGGCGTGATGCCGCGCAAGACTCGCCGTCCCGCTTCGGTGATCTTCAATTCGCGGGCGCGGCGGTCCCGGCTACTTTCGTGGCGCGCCATGAGTCCTTTCTGCACCAGCCGGTCGACGACCCCGGTGATGGTGGTGCGGTCGAAGGCAATCAATCCGGCAAGGGTCACCTGATCGAGCCCGGGATTGGCGCTGACGGCCGCAAGCGCCACGTACTGAACGGGCGTGAGGTCGTAGCCCGCTTCCTCGACTTCGGTCAGGAACACCGCCACCGCAATCTGCTGGAAGCGGCGCGCCAGATGTCCGGGCATGTCATGCGCGTCTGTCATGTGCATCTTTCATGGGTCGGGACTTGACTAGCATACTGATATTCAGCATGCTGATCAATAGCAGCGTACTGATATTCAGTATACTGATTAATAGCATCTTGCCCGCATCGAGCGCAGCTTGCGGCCAAAAAATGGGGAAGGATCATGCAGTTTCACCTGGATGGATTCGAGCCCGGCGATCCGGAGATCTCCGACCGGTCGGAACGATATCCGGTCTCGGGTGCGCAAGGTTCTGTTCCCGCGGAGGTCGATGTCCTGATCGTCGGCTGCGGGCCGGCGGGGCTGACGCTCGCGGCGCAATTGTCGCAGTTCCCGGACATCAAGACCTGCATCGTCGAGCAGAAGCCGGGCCGATTGCTGCGCGGCCAGGCCGACGGCATCGCCTGCCGCACGATGGAGATGTTCCATGCCTTTGGCTTCAGCGAACGCGTGCTGAAGGAGGCCTGCTGGATCAATGAGACGACGTTCTGGAAGCCGGACGACAATCAGCCTGCGAACATCGTGCGCAGCGGCCGGGTGCAGGATGTCGAAGACGGCTTGTCGGAATTTCCGCACGTCGTTCTCAATCAGGCGCGCGTGCATGATTTCTATCTCGACGTCATGCGCCGATCGGCGACGAAGCTTGAGCCGTATTATGCGCGGCGCCTCGTTGGCGTAGAGCCTGCGCCGGGCGGCGGTGACGGGGCGGCACAGCGGGTGACCGTCACTCTCGAACGGAACGAGGGTCCGCATCAGGGACAGGCCGAGACAATCAAGGCCCGCTACGTGGTCGGCTGCGACGGCGCGCGCAGCGCGGTGCGGGCGTTGATTGGACGCGAGCTTTTAGGCGATTCCGCCAACCACGCCTGGGGTGTGATGGATGTTCTCGCCGTCACCGATTTCCCGGACATTCGCTGCAAGGCGCTGATCCAGTCCGCCGATGAGGGCAGCATCATCGTCATCCCGCGGGAAGGCGGCTATCTCGTCCGCCTCTATGTCGAGCTCACCAAGCTCGACGCCGGCGAACGGGTCGCAAGCCGCAATATCACCCTCGATGAGCTGATCGCGAAGGCGCGGCGGATTCTCAATCCGTTCAAGCTCGATGTGAAGGAGGTCCCGTGGTGGTCGGTCTATGACATCGGCCAGCGCTTGACCGACAAGTTCGATGACGTGCCGGCGGAAGAGATCGCGACGCGGCTGCCGCGCGTGTTCATCGCCGGCGACGCCTGCCACACCCACAGTCCAAAGGCGGGGCAGGGCATGAACGTCTCCATGCAGGACGCTTTCAATCTCGGATGGAAGCTCGTTGCCGTCCTGCGCCAACAGTGCCCGCCATCTTTGCTGCACACGTATTCCGCGGAACGGCGGACCATCGCCAAGGAACTGATCGACTTCGATCGCGAATGGGCGGCGCTGCTCGCCACGACACATGACGAAGGCGGCAGGGCCGACCCCGCCAAGACCCAGAACTATTTCGTGCGGAGCGGGCGCTATACGGCGGGAACGGCGACGCATTACGGTCCGTCAATCCTGACCGGCGAACGCGGCCACCAGCATCTGGCCGAAGGGTTTGGTGTTGGACAGCGTTTTCATTCCGCGCCGGTCATCCGTCTCGCCGACGCCAAGCCGGTTCATCTTGGCCACGTCGCCAAAGCGGATGGCCGCTTTCGGATCTTCGCTTTTGCGGGCGCGGGCAACCCGGCGGCCGCAGATTCCGCCATCCGTCAATTGTGCGATTTTCTTGCGGAGGATCGGGAGTCTCCGGTGCGGAAGTATACCCGCCGTGGCGAAGATATCGACGCGAGGATCGATGTCCGCGCGGTGTTTCAGCAAGCGTATCGTGAGCTCGCCATCGAAACCATGCCGGCGCTGCTGCTGCCCCGGAAGGGACGTTTCGGCCTTCTCGACTACGAGAAGATGTTCTGCGCCGACATCAAGAGCAGCGACGACATCTTTGCGCTGCGCGGCATCGATCGGAAGGCTGGCTGCATGGTCGTGGTGCGGCCGGATCAATACGTCGCGCAGGTCCTCCCGCTCGACGGATATAAGGAGCTCGCCGCCTATTTCGACGGCTTCATGCTGCCGCAATCGGACCAGGAGGCGCGTCAGATCGCCGAAATCGCGGCGGCTTGAACGGATTTGCAGATATTACCGCTGCACAATGACCGTCGCGCCGATCTTGGCGCGATTGTACAGGTCGACGATGTCATCGTTGGACATGCGAATGCAGCCTGAAGACACGCCGCCGCCGAGCTTCCAAGGCTCGTTGGTCCCGTGGATGCGGTAGAGCGTATCACCCAGATAGAGTGCGCGCGCACCCAACGGATTATCCGAACCGCCTGCCATGTGAGCGGGCAGAGTTGGAAACCGCTGCCGTTCACCTGGCGTGGGTGACCAGTCCGGCCATTCGCGTTTGGCGGTGATGGTGTTGACGCCCGACCAACCATAACCCTCCATGCCAACGGCAATGCCGTAGCGAATGGCCTTGCCGCCGCCGAGCACGTAGTAGAGCCGGCGTTGGCTGGTGCTGACGATGATGGTTCCTCCGGGGCGTGTGGTGGGGTAATCCACGACTTCGCGTCCGATGACGCCATAGACTATGCCGAAGGGCGTCCGCAGCGACCACACTTGGCCCGCTGTCGGCGAATCACCCGGCGCACTCTTCGCACCACAGATGCCAACCAATGTGCTGGCGATAATTATGGAAAGCAGGCCAATCGTTCTCACCACGCTTCAACTCCAGGCATGTAGGGGTAAAGGCTAAGAGGACCGCCAAGGGTCGTAAGAAAGGATCGTAACCAGGATCATAACAGGCGACCTTCGTAGCCGCTGTCACCGCTGCGCAACAGTATGAGAAAACCGGCGACCAGAGGCACGCAGCGCGGTGCGACCGTACCCCCTAGCTTCGCCCGGGTGACGGCGGCTTCGGCCGGGCCGCCGGCAAGGCGGCGATGATCTTTTCCGCGCGCTCGATGACGGTAGTGGCCGCGACATTCTTCATGCAGTCGTGGTTATGCGTGCAGCGGCTCAGCTGCCGCAGATAACACGGCGAGCAGGGCAAGTCGGCGCGAAGCACCGCATTGTCTTGCCGATACGGCCCGGCCCAGACCGGATCGGTCGGGCCGAACACGGCGACCACCGGCCGGCCGAGCGCCACCGCCAAATGCATCGGCCCGGAATCGTTGCTGACGCAGATCGTGCCGCGACGGATCAAGGCCGCGAGCTCGGTCAGCGTGGTTTCGCCGGCGAGATTGATCGCGCCCGGCGCAAGCTTTGCCACCGCGGCACAGACCTCATGATCGCGCGCCGAGCCGATCAGCGCCACGGCGAATTTCTTCTGCAGAAAATGCCGTGCCACTTCGCCAAAACCCTCCGTGCGCCATTGTTTGGTTTCCCAATTGGTGCCCGGCGCCATGACTACGAGCCGCGCGCGCGCGATCTCGTAATAGTCGAGTAGCGCGTCGATGCGGTTGGTCGCTTCCGGCGGAATCGGAAACGCGAAATCGGCGCTCTCGGCATCGAGGCCGATCAGCGCGCCAAAGCGCAGATAGCGCTCGACGGGATGAATATCGAGCGTCGGCAATTCGACGTGATGCGTATAAGCGAGGAAGCTGCCCTCGCGCGCGCCCTGCCAGGCATGGCGCCGCGCCTCGTCGGGGATCTTGCGCGGCGACGCATTCCACACCGCTGCGCGCGGCTTGTCGAAGCCTATGCGCACCGGCGCGCCGGAGGCGAAGGCGAACACGCCGCTGCGCAACTGGCCTTGCAGATCGAGCACCAGATCGTATTGCACCGCGCGCAATTGCGCGATCAGCCGCGCCGCGCCGGCATAGGGCGCAAGCCGCCACGGCGCCGTCCATTCCTGGCGCTCGAATTCGATGACGTTGCTGATCGCGGAATTGTGCGTCAGCAGTTCGGCGATGCCCGGCGTCACCAGCCAGTCGATGCGCGCCTGCGGAAAGCGCCGGCGCAGCTTATTGAGCAGCGGCAAAGTGTGCACGACGTCGCCCACGGCCGACAGCTTGATCAGCAGGATTCTTTGAAACTCGCGGCCGGCGAAATCGCCGGTTTGCTGGCCTTGCTGGTCTTCCGGTTGCAAGCTCGATGAGCCTCCCATCAGATGGCGGACTCGCGGCGTCGCTCCTTCTTAGGCGAAGGGCCGTGCCGTTGTAAATCAACCGGACGTCTCAAGGCTGTGTGACAATATTGGACCGCTCTTGTACACAGGGATACGACATACACAATAAATCCGGGAGGCGGGCGCAAGAAAAATGGCGGCTCAGCTCGGCAAACCGATCCTGCGCAAGGAAGACCCGGCTTTGCTGTCGGGCTGCGGCCGCTACGCCGACGATCTGCCGGTTCCGGTCGGAACCTTGCAGGCGCACGTGATCCGCTCGCCGCATGCGCATGCCGAGATCGTGCGCATCGATACGGCGGCGGCGCTGGCGCATAACGGCGTCTGGGCCGTCATCACCGGCGAGGATATCAGAAAGCTCTCCGATCCGTTCATGGCGGTGGTGAAGTCGCCGATCCAGCAATGGGCGCTCGCGGTCGAGCGGGTGCGCTATGTCGGGGAGCCGGTGGCGCTCGTTGTCGCCGAAAGCCGCTATATCGCCGAAGACGCCGCCGAGCTGGTCGAGATCGAATATGCGCCGCTCGAAGCGGTGATCAATCCGCTTGCGGCCTGCGGGAGCGATGCGCCGCTCCTGCATCCGCTGGCTAAGACCAACGAAATCCATGTGCGCGAATTCGCCTATGGCGATACCAAAGCTGCCTTCGCCCGCGCCGACCATCGCATCGCCACCACGGTGACCTTTCCGCGGCAATCCTTCACACCGATCGAATGCTATGTCGTCGTCGCCCAGCACAATGCGGCCAAGGGCAGCTACGACGTGCTGGCGAATTTCCAGGGTCCGTTTTCGATGCATCCGGTGATGGCGCGGGCGCTGCGCGTGACCGGGCCGAAATTGCGGCTGCGCATTCCCCCCGATTCCGGCGGCAGTTTCGGCATCAAGCTTTCGGTGTTTCCTTATGTCGTGCTCATGGCGCTTGCCGCCAAGATCACCGGCCGTCCGGTGAAATGGGTCGAGGACCGCATCGAGCATCTGGTCGCCGCCAGTTCCGGACCCAACCGCGTCACCGCGATCGAAGCCGCGGTCACCAGAGACGGCCGCATTCTCGGGCTGAAACTCGATCAGCTCGAAGATTACGGCGCCTTCCTGCGCGCGCCGATGCCGGGGCCGCTTTATCGCATGCACGGCGCGGTGACCGGCGCCTACGACATCGCCAATGTCGACGTCGTCAATCGCTGCGTGCTCACCAACAAAATGCCGGCAAGCCTCATCCGCGGCTTCGGCGGGCCGCAGCTTTATCTCGCCGTCGAGCGGCTGATGCAGCGCATTGCGGTCGAGCTGAAACTCGATCCGCTCGACGTGATCCGCGAGAATCTCATTCCGGCGGAAAAATTTCCATATCGCACCGCCGCCGGTGCGCTCTACGATTCCGGCGACTATGCGCGTGCCGTCGCGGCGACCGTCGGCGCCGGCCGGCTCGACGCGCTCAAGCGGCGGCGTGAGGCGGCGCGCGCGGCGGGGCGCAAATACGGCATCGGCTTTGCCGTTGTGGTCGAGCCGGCGATGTCGAATATGGGCTATCTGTCCACGCTGCTCACGCCGGATGTGCGCGAGAAGACCGGGCCGAAGAACGGCGCGGTGTCGATCGCGACGGTGAATATCGATCCGCTCGGCGCTGTCACTGTCACCGCCGACGTCACGGTGCAGGGGCAAAGCCACGAGACTGTGCTGGCGCAGATCGTGGCCGACGAACTCGGACTGTCCACCGACGATGTCGAAGTGGTGCTCGAACTCGACACCGCGAAGGATCAGTGGTCGATCGCCGCCGGCACCTATTCAAGTCGCTTTGCTGGCGGCCCCGCGGTTGCCGCCCATATGGCGGCCGGCCAAATGCGGGAAAAGATCAAGGGCATCGCCGCCAAACAGCTTAATGTGCTGCCTGAAGACGTCGAGCTAAGCGACGGCAAAGTCAGGAGCCGCTCCAACCCCGACAACGCGCTGCCGTTTTCGCGCGTCGCCGCCACGTCGAACTGGGCGCCGACGCTGCTGCCCGAAGGCATGGCGCCGGCTTTGAGCGAAACCGGGGTGTGGACGCCGCCCGAACTCGAAGCGCCGACCCGTGACGACAAGATCAACACGTCGCTCACTTACGGCTTCATCTTCGACATGTGCGGCATCGAGATCGATCCGTTGAGCTATCAGGTCCGCGTCGACCGCTATGTCTCGATGCACGATGCCGGCCGCATCATGAATCCGATGATTGCCACCGGCCAGATCCGCGGCGCCTTCGCGCAGGGGGTCGCGACTGCGCTCTACGAGGAGTTTTCCTACACCGAGGAAGGCGCTTTTCTTTCAGGTACTTTCGCCGACTATCTCGTGCCGACGGTGAGCGAAATCCCGCCGCTTGAGATTCTGCATTACGAATCGCCGTCGCCGCTGACGCCGCTCGGCGCCAAGGGGCTCGCCGAGGGCAATTGCATGAGCACGCCGGTCTGCATCGCCAATGCCATTGCCGACGCTCTCGGCGTTGACGACGTGCCACTGCCGGCGACGCCGCAGCGCATTCACGACATGATGGAAGCGGCGGGCGCGGCCGACAAACGATCATGAAACCAAATCAATGAAACCGCGGCCCTTCGATTACGCGCAGCCCGATACCGCGGAGGAGGCGATTGCGCTCCTCGCCGAATACGGCGACGAGGCGCGGGTGCTGGCCGGCGGCCAGTCGCTGTTGCCGATGCTCAATCTGCGGCTGATCGATCCGCAGCTGCTGATCGACATTTCGCGCATCAAAGAGCTCGACGTCATCCGCGACCTCGGCGACAAGATCGAAATCGGCGCCGCGGTGACGCAGAACAAGCTGATGGCGTGGCCACAGCTTAGACAAAAACTGCCGCTGGTCGCCGCCGCGCTCCCTTATGTCGGCCATTTCCAGACCCGCAACCGCGGCACGGTCTGCGGTTCGATCGCGCATGCCGATCCGAGTTCCGAACTGCCGCTGGCGCTCGCCGTGTCCGGGGGCGAGGTGGTGCTGAGCTCGGCGCGCGGCACCCGCATATTGCCGGCAAGTGAATTCCAACAGGACATGCTGACCACCGCACGCGAGGCCGATGAGTTGGTCGCGGCGGTGCGTTTTCCGGTCGCGGCCGGGCAGGGCGTCGGCTTTCACGAAGTGGCGCGGCGGCACGGCGACTTCGCCATCATCGCGGTGGCGGCAGCGGTCGAGAACGACAAGGCGATCCGCGTCGGTGTCGGCGGCATGGCGGGGCGGCCGATGGTGCGCAGCATCAACGGCAATGCCGGCGCAGCCATCGGTGCAGTCGTGGGCGAATGGGCGGAAGAACTTGAAGGCTACGAGGATTTGCAGGCCTCCGCAGCGTTGCGGCGCGATCTGTTTCGCAATCTCGGGCCGCATGTGATTGCGGCGGCCACGAAAGCGGCCAGGAAGGGAGAAGCGTGATGCGCCGGGTGAGCCGCGACCAGAGGACGCGCGTGACGCTGACGCTCAACGGCAGGAAACTTTCCGCCGACGCCGAGCCGCGCCTGCTGCTGTCCGACTTCCTGCGTCATGCGCTGGGCGCAACCGGCACGCATGTCGGCTGCGAGCATGGTATTTGCGGCTGCTGCACGGTGATGATCGACGGTGTCGCGCAGCGCTCCTGCCTGACGCTCGCGGTGCAGGTCGAGGGCCGGGAGGTGCAGACGGTGGAATCACTGGCCGCGCCCGACGGCACGCTCAATCCGCTGCAGCAGGCCTTCCGCAACAATCACGCGCTGCAATGTGGCTTCTGCACGCCGGGCATCCTGATGTCGTTCACCGACTATCTCGCGCGCAATCCCAAGCCGACGACGGAAGAAATCCGTGACGTCCTGAGTGGCCACATCTGCCGCTGCACCGGCTATGCCGGGATTGTGGCTGCGGTGGAAGAGGTCGCGAAATCCGTGCCGTGATAAAGCGCGTCACAGCCGCGCTTTGAACCGCCAGCCCGTTCGGCGCGTCTAATCACAACCAAACGCAGCCGACATGACCCCTGCACATCCGCACGCCTTACCGATCTGGCCGACGCTTGCTGCGGCCTACCGCGAATGGTGGCGCATGCTGCCGGTGCTGCGGCCGCTTGTTATCAATACCTTTCTGATCGTGCTGGCGATGTCGGCGCTCGACGAGTTCATCCCTGCCAAGCTGTCCGAGCCGGAGCTGTCCGGCACCATCATCACGCTCCTTGAAGCCGCGCTGCGCGCGCTGCTCCTGGCGCCGGTTGTGGCGGCCATCCATCGCTTCATTATTCTCGAGGAAATCACCAAAGCCTATGCGCTTCCGCTCGGCGAGGCGGAGTTCCGCCGCTTCTTCGCCTGGCTGTTCGTCATCGAGTTGCTCGGCGGATTGTCGATCGATTTTCTCGGACTGATGCAGGCGCTCAATGTTTCGGTCGTCGCCAGCACGGCCGCCTTCGTCGTCGCGGTCATTGTCGCCTTTGTGCTGATGCTGCGGCTATCGATCCTGCCGCCGGCGATTGCGGTCGGCGCTCCGGGCGCGCGGCCGGCGCCGGCCTTGGCGGATACCAAAGGCTATGTGCTGCGCATTTTCGTGATCTTCGTCCTCGCCCTCATTCCCTGGCTTGCCGCCGGTCTTGCCGGCATTGCTCTGATCGGCCGCGGCATCGCGGTTACCGGCTCGATCCCGGGAATGATTGGCCTTTTACTTGCTGGAGTCATGCAAACGGCCTCGCTGACGCTGATGGCTGTCATCGCCTCGCTGCTGTTCATCGCACTCGCGGTGCAAGTCCGCCGGCCGGGCGGCAGCACATAACAGACAGAGCACAGGCCGCCCATGGTCCGCCATCTGCTGATCGTCGCGACCGGATTTCGTCTTGCCGGCTTGCTGCTGGCCTTGGCCTCGATTGCGGCGCTCGTCGACCTTGCGGACACGGCGCTGGTGATGCGGCGGCTGCCGCCATCGGAGACCGGCGCGCCGCTCGACATCGGCACCTATGGTCTTGTCGCGCTCATCGTCAACGCCGCACGTGGCGCCGATTACCTCGTGCACGCGCTGGCGGGCGTGGCGAGCTTCATCCTGGTGATGCTGGCGATCGCGGCGGTGCTGACCCTGCTGCTCGGCGCGCTGCTGTTCCTGACCGGACGCGGGATCGGCCACCATGCCGCCTGGGCGCGGATCATGGCGATGCTGCTCAGCACAGGGCTCGCGCTGATGTCTTGCGCCGTCATGGTGGTGATGCGGCGCGACCACGCGCCGTTCGCCGCTTTGCCGATCGGCCTCTCGCTCTACACGCTCTGGGTTCTGATCTGGCGCTTCGGCTAGATTCTTTGTTGGAGCGTGATCTTTTCCGAAAACCGGTATCCACCCTCGGATCAACCAAGGGCGTGCTTTTCGGGATCATGCTCTAGCGCTGCCGTTTGACTTCGGTGCAGCTCACGACGCTGGACGGGCCCCGGCCGCCGGCCTGGGTGTAGCAGAAGGTCAGCGTGTCCTTGCCGACGAGCTGGCCGTTCAAATAGCCGTCGGTATCGACGATGACGACGGTTTTATTGTCCTTGCCCGTCAATTCGCCGATCATCGGCTCCTGCGTGGTCTCGCCGTTGCCGATGAAGGTCTGATTGCCCCAGAAGCGGCGGCCTTCCTGGTTCGTCACCTCGATCGTCAGGTCTTTCTCGAACAGGCCGGGCTTGTCGAACGTGCCCTTGTTGCTTGGCCAATGGCCGCCGCTGCCGGCGACGATCGTATAGGTCTTGCCCGTCCATTTGCCTTTGATGTCGGGGACCTGATCGGCAGCGAGCACAGACGATGACACAAGAGCCGATGACACAAGAGCGATCAGTGACAGTCCAAAAACAGCCGATGCACAGATGCGTCTTGTCACGTGCCTCTCCTGTCGCGTGCGGGTGTCCCATCCATCCGTGCAAAATCATCGCACGGGCCGCGACCGGTCCGCAACCTGAAAGCTGTCCGGAAGATTCGGATCGGCCGCGACGCGATTTCACATTCGCCGCGTTTTTAAAGATTATTCGACCTAGCTACTTAGGTCCTTTGTAATTTCGGACCGATTACCTGTCGGCGCTTGTTGTTCGCGCCGTTGTTGTTCAGGTTTTGGAGCCCGCCACATGACTTCGCTCGATAGTGACGAGAAGCGCCGCAATCCCCGTCAGCGTCTGGGCCGATTGGCCACCATGAAGCTCGGCGCCGGCATGCCGCCGCGATGCGTGCTCGTCACCAATGTATCCGAGGACGGCGTGCGCCTTCTCCTCAACGGCATCGAGGCAGTCGAGGAATTCGTCCTGCTATTCCACGGCAATGGCGGGCCGGCGGCCGACGGCATCTACCGGCTGGCGTGGCGCAAAGATAACGATGTCGGCGCCAAGTTCGTGAGCAGCATCACGCAGAGCACCTAAGCGAAAGGCCGGCATGCTAGAGCGACAGCTCTCGTCGCCGATTTTCAGAGAGACACAGCTCCGGTCGCGCAGGCGACCGCATAGACCGACAGCAAACACGCCGCCAGACACAGCGCCAGAAAAGCCCGGACCTCGTCGCTAGACGCCGTCAGGCTTCGTGAGCCGCCGTTTGGCTCCGCTGCATTCGCGGGGATTTCGGCCCCTTCAATCAGCACGCCCTTCTGCATGGCAATCACCCCTTTTGAAACGCATTTTCCACCTCAAAATTCCCATTCCCATTCCAATTCGCATTCATTCACGGGGGCTTGCATACCTCAGCTTCTTGAAACTTTGACTTACGGTTCTCGTTAAAATTTTATCGATATGACGGCTCCCCCGACTGCCCGCGCCTCGCCGGCAAGAGAAAGGGCGTCACACCGGTATTTTGCCGAACAATTAGCCGCTGTGCCCCTCTTCCTCGTGGGGCAGGCAGGACGGAAAGATGACGCTTGGCCCGGCTCTTGCTATGACTCCCGTGACACTTGTCCGGCCGGCAATTGCTGCAGGGGCGGCCGTCTGTTGCGGGGCCAATAGCGGATCATGAAGGACATTCTCGACAAGCTTGAGGAGCGCCGCATCAGCGCGCGGCAGGGCGGCGGCGACACCCGCATCGAGGCCCAGCACAAGCGCGGCAAGCTCACCGCGCGCGAGCGCATCGAACTGCTGATGGACCGCGGCTCGTTCGAGGAGCTCGACATGTTCGTCGAGCATCGCTCGACCGATTTCGGCATGGAGAAAAGCCACATCGCCGGCGACGGCGTGGTCACCGGCTTCGGCACCGTCAACGGCCGCACCGTGTTTGTCTTCTCCAAGGATTTCACCGTGTTCGGCGGCTCGCTGTCGGAGACCCATGCGCAGAAGATCATCAAGATCCAGGACATGGCGATGCGGGCCCGCGCCCCGATCATCGGCCTGTTCGATGCCGGCGGCGCCCGCATCCAGGAAGGCGTGGCGGCGCTAGGCGGTTACGGCGAAGTCTTCAAGCGCAATGTCATCGCCTCGGGCGTCATTCCGCAGATCTCGGTGATCATGGGGCCGTGCGCCGGCGGCGACGTCTATTCGCCGGCCATGACCGATTTCATCTTCATGGTGCGCGACACGAGCTACATGTTCGTCACCGGGCCCGACGTGGTGAAGACGGTGACCAACGAGATCGTCACCGCGGAGGAGCTCGGCGGCGCCTCGGTGCACGCCACCAAATCCTCGATCGCCGACGGCGCCTACGACAACGACGTCGAGACGCTGCTGCAGATGCGCCGGCTGATCGACTTCCTGCCGGCGAGCTGTTCGTCCGGGCCGCCGGAATGGCCGTCGTTCGACGAGGCCGAGCGCATCGAGCCGTCGCTCGATTCACTCGTGCCCGACAATCCCAACAAGCCCTACGATATCAAGGAGCTGATCCTCAAAGTCGTCGACGAGGGCGACTTCTTCGAACTGTCGGAGGCCTTCGCCCGCAATATCGTCATCGGCTTCGGCCGCATCGCCGGCCGCACCGTCGGCTTTGTCGCCAATCAGCCGATGGTTCTGGCCGGCGTGCTCGACTCTGACGCGAGCCGCAAGGCGGCGCGCTTCGTGCGCTTCTGCGATGCCTTCAGCATCCCGATCGTGACCTTCGTCGACGTGCCGGGATTTCTGCCGGGCACCGCGCAGGAATATGGCGGGCTGATCAAGCACGGCGCCAAGCTGCTGTTCGCCTATTCGCAGGCGACGGTGCCGCTCGTCACCGTGATCACCCGCAAGGCTTTCGGCGGCGCCTATGACGTGATGGCGTCCAAACATATCGGCGGCGACGTCAATTACGCCTGGCCGACGGCGCAGATCGCGGTGATGGGCGCCAAGGGCGCGGTCGAAATCATCTTCCGCGCCGACATCGGCGACGCTGACAAGATCGCTGCCCGCACCAAGGAATACGAGGAGCGGTTTCTGTCACCATTCATCGCCGCCGAGCGCGGTTATATTGATGACGTGATCATGCCCCATGCTACGCGCTCGCGGATCGCCCGCGCGCTCGCCATGCTGCGGGGCAAGACGGTCGAACTGCCCGGGCGCAAGCACGACAATCTGCCGGTGTAGACAAATCTGCTGAGATAAAAATGTTGCGGTCGGGTCTCTTCGGCACACTCATCATCGTGGCTCTATGTGCCACTTCCGCGCGTGCGCAGGATGCGATTTGGCCTCCGGTTGGCGGAGTCGCCCGGCCGCATGACGCGATGCAGGAGGTGGTCGTGAAATCGGGCAAGGCTGATCACGAAATACCATTGACGGGGCATTCGCGGTTCGACCGCAACTGCGCCGCGCTCGAACCGCCGCCGGTCAGTCTCGATCAGCCGCCGGCGCATGGCACCGTCTGCTTGCGCGCGGCCAACACGCGGCTGGCCTATGTGCTGCCCGGCGCTGCGACGAAGTGCTTAGGACAGAAAGTCATGGGAGTCCGTGTCATCTATCTCCCGCGCTTTCACTACACCGGCAGCGATATGGTTCGTTACACTGTTCGTTTTCCCGACGCGCAGGTGAAGGTTGAAGTTGATCTCACCGTTTTGCCCAATGATCGGCCTTCGTCGGATCAAATACCGGGGGATGTCAGTGCGCCGGCCGGCGCTGCACAGCAGCAGTCTGGTCCTATCGCCGCATGCGCTGCATTGGTGTCATGAGTCCAAGAAAGTGACTTCCGTTATGCCCGGACACCCTCCTCTTGTGGGGAGGGTCGCCGCGCAAAGCGCGTCGGGTTGGGGTCGCAAGCGACCTGCACGCCTGCACATTTCCTCCCGGCCCCCTCCCCACAAGGAGGAGGGGAAGTAAAATGTGCGAGCGCAAAGGGCATCAGAGCGCAACCTCTCACTGTTTTGTTGGAGCGAACATGATGCGATCGGGTTTGACTAGAGCGCTCGCTCTTATTGTCGCTCTCCTCGCCACTCCCGCGCGTGCGCAGGATGCGGCGCGGCCTCCGGTTGGCGGCGTGGCCTCGCCGCAAGACGCGATGATCTTCTATGCCGCGCATGGCGGCGAAGAAGCCTGCGGCGCCAATTGCACCGACTGGATCGCGGCCGAAGGCGCCATCGAATGGGATACGTTCAAGCGCCTATTCGCGTTCCTCGACCGCTTCGGCCAGATCAAGCGCCCGGTCGTGCTCAACATTTCGGGCGGCGGCAATCTCAAAACCGCGATGTCGCTCGGCAGAATCATCCGTGACCGCAAGCTCGATGTCAGCGTCGGCCCGACCGTGGTTGCGAAATGCGCAAGTGCCGCCGAGGCCGATTGCTTCGCGCTCAAGCGCGCCGGCCAAACGCTCGATGCCAGGATCGATACGTCAGCGGTCGAGTGCGATCTCGCCTGCGTGATGGTTCTGGCCGGCGGCGTGCACCGCACGCTGCCGGCCGATGCCAGGGTCATTATCGGTTCGGTCCAGATCAATAACCCGCTCGTCCCCAATATCTCCCAGGACGTCAAACAGGGCCTGCACACCTATTACGACGACCAAATTGGGCTTTATCTGGCGCAGATGGGCGTCAATCCGCAGATCGTCGACATCATGGACCGCAACGCCAAAGCCAAACGCGCCACGCAGCTGACGAACAGCGATTGGCTGCGGCTCGGGATTGTGACGGGGCTGGCGTTGTGATGGGAGCGCCACTGCGCGCTTTTGTTTGTTGTGCGGTAGTTGCCAAATCTTCTGTGTGATAGCCTCGCTATTAGACAAAACGCCGATAAAACGAAACGTAAGGGAGGAATGAAATGAACGTGAGATCGAAGCTCATTGCTGTAGCGCTTGGCTCGGCCATGCTTGGCGTCGCCGGCGGGTCGTTCCTGCGGGCGCAGACTGCGGTGCCGCCTGCCTACCTGATCGCCGAGGTGCAAGTCACCGATCCCGACGGATGGAAACAGTACCTTGCCGCGCTGCCAGCTACACTGGCGCCGTTTCATGAAAAGACGCTGGCGCGCTCGCCAGCGGTTGCGCTCGATGCTTCGACGCCGCCTTCCGGAGCCGTTGCGATCCTCGCATTCAACAGCATGGATGATCTCAAGGCATGGTGGAATTCGCCGGCCTATCAGGCGATCATCCCGCTGCGCGAGAAATCCGCGAAGACCCGCGTTTACGCGGTCCAGGGATTGCCGCCGTCCTGATTGCCGCCGTCTTATGCGCCTTATGTTCCGTCATGGTCGGGCATAGCCGTTCTTCGAACAGCTATGTGCCGGCATGGCGAGCGATGAAGGCCCTTACCGCATGCTGCGTCGTCCGTTATCATCCCCATCAAAGTCGATAATCTTTCGGGGGATGGAAAACATGCGAAGACTCTTCGCCGCGATTGCGCTTGCCTGTCTGGCGTTCTTCACTCCCGCCCACGCCGACACATTCCCCTCCCGCACCATAACGCTGATCGTGCCTTATCCGCCGGGCGGCTCGACCGATGTGGCGGGCCGCATCCTCGCCGACAAAATGGGGGCGGCGCTCGGCCAGCCGGTGATTGTGGAAAATGTCGGCGGCGCCGGCGGCTCGATCGGGGTCGGGCGCTTGGCGCGCAGCGCGCCGGACGGCTACACCATCGATATCGGCCAGTGGGACACCCATGTTGGCGGCATCATCTACAATCTCAATTACGATCTGGCGCACGATTTTGCGCCGATCGGACTGGTCTCGCTCAATCCGCAGCTTCTGGTGGCGCGCAAATCGTTTCCGGCCAGCGATCTGAAATCGCTGATCGCCTGGATGAAGGCGCATCCCGGCGACGCTAAACTCGTCAATCAGAATGCCGGCGGCCAGATCGGCGGGCTCTTGTTGCAGAAATTGACTGACACCAAATTGCTGCTGGTGCCGTATCGCGGCGCCGCGCCCGGCATCACCGACATGATTGGCGGCCAGGTCGATCTCATGATCGCGCAGGGTGCGGTGACCCTGCCGCAGGTGCGCGCCGGCGCCTTGAAGGCGATTGTGAACTTGTCGCCGCAACGCTCGCCGTCGATTGCCGATATTCCCTCGGCCGACGATGCCGGCGCGCCGGGCCTCTATGTCTCGGGCTGGTTCGGCCTCTATGCGCCCAAGGGCACGCCGGCCGATGTGATCGGCAAGCTCAATGGCGCGATGGTGCAGGCGCTGGCCGATCCCGCCGTGCGCGCGCGCTTTGCCGAGCTCGGCCTCGATGTCGCCGCGCGCGCGCAGCAGACGCCGGATGCACTCGCGGTTTTCACCCAGGACGAAATCGACAAGTGGTGGCCGATCATCAAAGAGTTCGGCATTCGCGGCGAGTGAAGACGTGTCATGTCCCAAGTCTCGTCCCAAGTCGCGTCCCAAGTCTCGCCCCAAGTCTCGCCCCAAGTCTCAGCCAAAGCCTATTTCATGGTCCGCTCGGTGGTGATCGAGGAGCTGCGGCAGAAATTCGACCGCTGGTATTCGCAGCAGCATCTGCCGATGGCGCTTACCGAGTTCAAGTGCGAGAAATGCTGGCGGTTCTGGAGCGCGGCGGATGCCGGCGTGCACTACGCTGTCTATCAGTTCGCCGACATAGCGCGCCTTGACGCGGCGCTGAAGTCTGACGGCTTCAAGAGCCTTGTCGCCGACTACGACAAAACCTGGCCGTCCGGCGTCACCCGCACGCGCGACATGCTCACGCTGGTGGAGGAGCGCGGCGCCTAAGGCTGGTGCGGGTGCTTCGCGACGCAGGGCTGATGCGCAGGGCAGGGTGGTGACGGCGGCGGCCGCAGCGGCTAGTGCTTCCGCCCCTTTTCGTTCGCCGCCGCCGGGCCATGCCAATGCCGAGAAAGCTCGAAGATGTTGCCGTATTCGCGGCGCCCGGCGTGTTTGTCGTGCTGTGGGCATCCGGATTCGTCGGCGCCAAACTGGGCCTCGCTTATGCCGAGCCTTTGACGTTCCTGGCGCTGCGCATGGCGGCGGCGGTGGCTTTGCTCGGCGTGGTCACGCTTTTGACGCGGCCGAAATGGCCGAGCCCGCCCGGCATTGCGCACAGCGCCATCACCGGTTCGCTGATTCACGGCCTCTATCTCGGCGGCGTCTTTGTCGCCATCGAGAACGGGCTGTCCGCCGGCCTGATCGCGCTCGTCGTCAGCCTGCAGCCGGTGCTCACCTCGACGCTGGCCAATCGCTGGCTCGGCGAGCGCGTGCGCGCGCTGCAATGGCTCGGCCTCGCGCTCGGCGTCGCCGGCGTTTATCTGATCGTGCGCGACAAGGCGACGACGGGCGGCGCGACGCCGTTCGCCTGGGTTTCAGGTGTGGTCGCGCTCTTCGGCATCACGGTCGGCACGCTCTATCAGAAGCGCTTCGGCGGCGGCATCGATTGGCGGCCGGGCCTGTGCATTCAATATGGCGCGGCTTTGCTGATGTTCACGCTCGGCGCCTTTGCCTTCGAGACGCGCACCGTGCAGTGGACGCCGCAATTTCTGTTCGCCATCGCCTGGCTGGTTCTGGTGCTGTCGTTCGGTGCGGTCTGGCTGCTCTATTATTTGATCCGCCGCGCTGCGGCGACGCGCGTGGTCAGCTTGTTTTATCTGACGCCGCCGGTGACGGCGCTGATGGCCTGGGCGCTGTTCGACGAGCGCCTGGCGCCGCTGGCGCTTCTCGGCATGGCGGTCTGCGTCGCCGGCGTGTTTCTGGTGAATTGGAAGCCGAAGGCGAGCGGGTAGAGGCCGATAGCGATGCCTGGAGAGATGCAACGAGTATCTGCGACTAAGCTAGTCGGTCGGGAGCAGGCGGACTGTAGGCAAGAGTTGCAGATCGCCCGTTGTCGTTTTCAATGCCAAGAGCTGTGACAGGATACTGAAAGTACTCTTTGTATTTTGCGCGCCCTCGATAGGGACGCAGTAGACGCCGAGATTGAAAAATGCCGTTACGAAACATCCGGCCGGCCGTCCTTTAATGACGGTCAGGACTTGCCGATCGTAGTTTTCATCAACCAGCGGCCCGATAAGCGAGTTCGCTGCGGATTCTGGCCGGTTGATCAGCCGGCCGAGAAAATTGTACATGGAAAACGTAGAACGTGTTCCGATTTCGATGATATGTTCGCCGACAAGGTGGGTGTCCCATATCGGAAATCCGGTCGGTCTCGGCACGTGAACGCTGAGGGTTGCGATACCGGGCTTTGGCGTGCTCGCTGAGCTGGAGGCAGGACCTTTCTTGGCGGCAGCCGCCGCGGTTTTCGCGTCCTGGTCGGCTTGTTTTGCCGCGTTCTGTTTTTCTTGATCTCCTGGCGCCGCTTTGGCTGCTGCGTCTGCCGCTGTGGCTTTCGCCTGTAATTCCGATGCGGTCTTGGCGAGGGTCGCCGCCGTGACGGAGGGGCCTGTGGATGTTTGCGAAGTCGGCTTCCAAACATCGAGTGGCCCCGTTCCGCCACAGGTCGGATGATATTGGACGCCTACCAAAAGTCTTGGGTCCGGAGTCGGGTACTCGGCGAAGTGTCCTTCCTCAAGCTCCAGCATCGCGCGCGTCGCCAGCGCCGTATCAAAGCAGATACGGCCTTCAGTAATGGTTTTCGGTGTCGTGTCCGAACCGGGGCTCGTCCCGGCTGCGGTATTCGATTTTGCCGAAGACGCGGCAGGATTGGCCACGGTGCGAACTTCGGAGCTCAGACCTGACAGGAGCGCGAATACGACGAGGTCGTTAAAGCAAACCTGACGCTGATATTCGGTGGGTTGAGGATAAAATCTACGGATCAGATCCGCGTCTACAGGAAAGCAACTCTTATCCGGTGACGGGTCATTGTAGACGATTAGTGACTTAAGAGCGTCGCCAGTTGCGGGCTTAAGGCTGACATAGTCGGCAAAGAGCCGAAATAACAGTTCGCGCGGATAACCTTGGCGTTGAAATGCGTTGAGGTCACTGAATTCTACCGGCGTCAATACGGCAGCGTAAAATCCTTGCGTATCCAGCATTGTCACGCTGATCGTGCCGGATCCGCTTGCCGTTCCGTTCAATGTTGAATTGCTGAACGTGTATTGTTTTTGTGAGGCGGAGCGTTGAGGCCCGATGATGAAACCGGGCGACGCTACAGATGCGGAAACTGACGCCGTGCCCTGATAGGGCTGGAAGCTCATGAAATTGAGCGGCTGGTATTCGCTGGCGCGGACAATGTTGAGGAGGATGGCCTCGTTCTTGGCCCAGTCAGTCGAGTAGTTGTATTGTGCGTAACGGCTCTCGACGGCCGAATCGACCACTTCCGTGCATGCGGCGAGCAACGCCGCAGCAAACAAACAAATCACTACGCGACCAAGCGAACGCACGGCGACAACCCCATCCGCTCACATCTAAAAGAGAGCGGTTCCCCAGTCGCCAGTCTGCACAGGCCGGAACTAGCGTCAAGATTGAAAATGCGGCAACTGCATCATTGGCGTGTGGCCCGATACCCCTGCTTTCCGCTTCACCGCCAGCCGCCGCCGCCGTTCACATAGACCGTGTCCGCGGTCATGAACGGGCAGGCGTCCGAGCACATGAACAGCACCAGTTCGCCGATCTCTTCGGGCTTGCCGAAGCGCTTCATCGGTACGTCTTCGAGGAAGCGGTGGACCAGCTCGGGCGAGGATTGCGCGGCGTCCTGAAACGGCGTCTGGATCGGGCCGGGCGAAATCGACAAAGCGCAGATGCCTTGAGTGGCGAATTCGCGCGCCACGCCCATGGTCATGGTCACCACGGCGCCCTTGGCCGCGGCGTAATGCCCGCCGCGGCGATGCGCCATGCTCGCCATATTGACGATGACGCCGAACTTGTCTTTCAGCATAGGCGGCAGCACCGCCTGCATGGCGTAGAACGTGCCGGTGACGTTGAGATCGAAGGTCTTCTTCATCAGCTCATCGTCGATGTCGAGAAATTTGGAACGGCGGATCGCGGCGCCCGCCGAATTGAACATGAACTGCACGCTGCCGAAGGCATCGATCGCGCGCTGCACCATGTCGCTCACTTGGCCGCGCGAGGTGACGTCGGTTTTGAGCGCCAGCGCCTGGCTGCCCGCGGCGTTCACCGCCGCCGCAGTCTCGCGCAGGGCGGCTTCGTTGATGTCGGCGCAGACCACATTGGCGTGCTCGCGGGCGAAGATCAAAGCGGTGGCGCGGCCGATGCCGCTTGCTGCGCCGGTAATGATGATGGTCTTTCCGGCGAAATAATCCGGCGTCATTGTCATAGGCGTTGTCCCATGAGCGTCGTCCTCCGATGCCGCGGCAATGCGGCTGCGGCCGGTTTTACCGCAAATTTACCGTCAATAAATAATGTAGCACCCGCAACTATTTCTATATTTCGTTGGGGCTGGGAAACGCATGTTGAATCGATTGTCGGTCAGCGTTCTGCTGAAGTCCGTTATTGCAATGCTCGGTGCCACCGTCATTATCATGCTGGCGCTCGGCGCCCGCGATTCCTGGATCCGGTTGAACACCGCCAATCGGATCTCCGGCGTCGCCAATGTTTCGGCCTATATGTTTACGGCGCTGAACGGTTTGCGGGTCGACCGCTTCAGTACGGCGCGCGATCTCGTCAACGACCGGCAATTCGCGACGCTGGATCCTCTGATCAAAGCCGCGCGCGACAAGGAAATGCCGGCGCTGAACAGCCTCGGGTCGGCGCTCGCAATCGTGGACTTTCCGGATCGCGATCAAGCCATTGCCGACCTCAGCAGTCGAACCAAGCGACTGGCCGACTTGCAGGACAAAACCGCCGCCGCGATGGCGCAACCGAAAGCGGAGCGTCCGGCAGAGCTTTCGGACGCCTACGGCAAAGAGGGCGACGGCCTGATGGCCGCGCTCGACAGCTGGGGCACACGGCTCGTCAAATACATATCGCTGCAGGATCCGTATGTGGACCAGCTCCTGGAGATCAAGCAGCTGGCCTGGGCCATGCGCAATTCGGCCGGTAACATGTCGCTTGTCGTCTCCAACGGCATCAGCGGCATCGCGCCGCCGCCCGACGCGTTGCTCGGCTATAACCGCAATGATGCCGCCTTCGACACCGCTTGGGCGGCCGTTCAAGATATTGCCTCGCGCTTGCCGCCGAGTGCCGGTCTCACCTCCGCCATCGACAAGGTCAAAACCGAATTTATCGGCAGCGGCTATCCCGAGCAGCGATTGAAAGTGCTCAAGCAATTGATCGCCGGAGAACCGACCGGGCTGACGGTCGAGCAATGGTCGCCGAACTCGGTCGGCAAGCTGGCGCTGACGCTCGGCGTCGCCATCGCAGCGCTCGATGCCGCCAAGGCGCAGGCGGCGGCGCAGTCGGCGCTGGCCTGGGACGACCTGCTGCTGCAATCCGGCCTGCTTGTCGTCGCGCTCGTCATTGCCGGCGGCATGATGCTCCTGGTGACGCGGCGCGTCACCGGGCCGCTCAACGCGATCCGCGGCGCCATGCTCAAGCTCGCCGGCGGCAATTTCGAGGTCGTATT